>VOFC01003754.1_pt1 | contig 40420 bp, 87 predicted proteins | sample 5384161 | NCBI WGS metagenome assembly VOFC01 (sample SAMN12384722, study PRJNA508395) | human gut metagenome | isolation source: healthy gut B | host: Homo sapiens
GAGCGTGAGCACCAGTGTGAAGAATAATTATTAAGTAGACATAATAAAAAAAGCTAAAAGAAGGCAAAAAAGCCCAACTAATAGCGAATGAAATACGCTATAGTTGGAAAAATTTAAGTCCTACTCCTTGACTAAAAGGAGAGGAGCAAAGCTTTTTAAAATTTTTCCACTAGCGAGGCGCCACTAGCGAGGCGCCACTAGCGAGGCGCCACTAGCGTGGCGCTTTTTCTGTGTTTGCAGGCACAGTTATGTAAATATATATAAAATTTGTAAATGATAAAATAAAATGTACTTGTTTTAAAAATAATATTTGTAAAAATAGGGATTCCAATAAATTCACTAGAAAAATATATAGAAAAATTAGATTTAGAGCTAAACAGTAAAACACAAATATTCAAAAGTAAACACAGATACTCTGTTTTATACAGAAAACTAAAAATGGGGATAAATAATTTACGAAAAATTGCCAGTAGTTTAAGCTACTGGCAAAATATTATAAAGAAGCAAAATGAATCAAGTTTATTTAATTGGAAAAATAATAACAGACATAGAGTTTAAATTTATAATAAACTCTAAAAACATATCTATTGCAATGTTTAAAATAAAGACTATAAAAGATAATCAAGAAATACATATAAAATGCTTTAATGAAATAGCGGATTATTTTTATAGTAAATATAAAAAAGGGGGATGCTGTGATGATAGAAGGAAAATTAAAAGAAAATGAGGTAATAGTAACACAATTATAAAGGTTAAAAATGAATTTCTGTTCTTATAGGTATATATATAAATAATTTTTTAAATAAAAAATGAATAAAACCATTGTTATTTTTAAAAATAAATGTTACAATAATAAAAGTTAAAAGGAGTAGCTTATAAACTACTAGTCAACATCACGGCGAAAAGCATGGCTAGTAACCATATTGGTAAGCAAGACTTTTTAAAGAGATTTACAAAAAGCAAATTTTCTTTTTATAGTCTTGCTTTTTTGTTACATAATAATAGTAAAGGAGAAAAACATGGAAGAAAAAAATTGGTATAACAAAACCGCTGAAGAAGTAATAGAGAAATTAGACTCAAATCAAAACAATGGTCTTTCTGCAAATGAAATAGAAGAAAGAAAACAGAAATATGGGCTTAACCAATTAGCAGAAGCAAAAAAAAAAAAGTCTATTCATAAAATTTTTAGAACAATTTAAAGATTTTATGATAATAGTCTTAATCATTGCAGCAATTATTTCAGGCGTAGTGGGTCAGCTACAAGGTGAGGGAATAACAGATTCTATTATTATTTTAATTGTTGTAATAGTAAATGCAATAATTGGTGTTGCACAAGAAAATAAAGCGGAAAAATCACTCGATGCTCTAAAAAATTAAGTAGTTATTCTGCAAAAGTAATAAGAGATGGAAAACTAATGGTAGTACCATCAAAAAGAACTTGTGCCAGGAGATATAGTGGAACTTGGAAACAGGTGATTATGTACCAGCAGATATCAGAATAGTAGAAGCATTTAACTTAAAATCACAAGAAGCATCTTTAACAGGAGAATCTGTTCCAGTAGAGAAAAATGGCAGTAGCAATAGATGAGAAGAACATTGGTGTTGGAGATAGAAAACAATATGTTGTTTTCATCGAGCTTGATTACTTACGGTAGAGGTAAAGGAATTGTTGTAGAAACTGGAATGAATACAGAAGTTGGAAAAATTGCAGGAATGTTAAACGAAACAGAATCAACAGATACACCTTTACAACAAAGATTAAACAAATTAGGAAAAACATTGGGAATGGCTTCACTTGCAATATGTGCAGTAATATTTGTAATAGGACTTTATATGGAAAAGCACCATTAGATATATTTATGACAGTAAGTTTAGCTGTTGCAGTAATACCAGAGGGATTAGCAGCAGTTTCTACAATAGTATTAGCGATAGGTGTTCAAAGAATGGTAAAAAAAACATGCAATTGTAAAAAAAATTACCAGCAGTAGAAACTTTAGGAAGTGCAACAGTTATATGTTCTGATAAGACAGGAACCTTAACTCAGAACAAAATGACAGTACAAAAAACTTGCAATGATGCTCAACAATATATTCAGATTATTATAATACCAATACATAGCTGATTAACTTATGATTCATTTCTCAGCAAATGCGCGCTTTTAAACTTTTGGTCAACTAAAAATATATTGAAAAAAACAATAAATCGGCTTCAAAGAGAATGTCTTTATCAAGGAACAATAAATCGGACATTTATCACATGTTGGTTTTATCATAAATAAAGGATATGAAGTAAAACAATGACATTTATGTTTAATAACAAAATCATTCAACAAGGAATAGGTGAATCAAAACATTCATTCTGACAATAGGTGTAATAATGGCCTTTGTACCCTAAGAACAGCTATTTAAATATTCAAATTACTATTGGAAAACATAGTAGAGACGATGTTACAGCCTTTAAATTAATTGAAATGTTTTAGTCACCAAATAATAAAATGAGGGCAATCAACTAAAGTGAAACTTAAGGATAATTTTATTCTTTCAAGCAAAGACATGAAAAATGGTATAAAAAATGATTAAAGGCAGACAATGCGACTTCAAAATGGTGCAGTCGATAAAGAAAAGTATTAATGGTATTCGATGGCGGTAATACTAATGTGGTTTTCAATGGAGAGATCAGGCTAGCAAACAATCTTCAGGAGGCAGGGAGACTGAAGATAAATTGGAGTTGGACATATCAGGGAAGAAAAAAACAAAAAATATTGCAAAGAGAATCAGAACAAAACCCAGCGAAATTTTGAAGAAAAGACAGAATATAGGTCAAGGAAGTGTTTGATGGGACCTCAGTGTGACACTTCACTAAGGTCAATACTAAAACCAGAAAATGCTCTTAAAAGCAACGTTTCTTTAATAATCAGATGTGAGAGGAGTTGTTAAATAGAGGACTTTTCTTAATAAATCAAGTTATCACAATAACAGTTTCATGCAAACAACCTCAGGCAGACCCACGGTTTCACCCAACAGAAACAAAGTGCTCAGATCAAAGTGCAAATCAAAATTATTTCAGGTTTGCTAGAGAATTGCAACTAGTTTTAGATTACAAAGAATGGAGAAAATTTGAAAATGTTATAAAAAAGCTAAAGACGCATGTGAAAACAGCGGTATTAGTGCGTTTGAACATTTTGTTGGCGCCGACAAGTTGTCGAAACGTGCTACAAATGCAGGAGTTAGAAACTTTGATAAATTCCATAATTCTGGATATAAAGGATTATACAAACAAAGAAATTTTAAACAAAAAATAATTTTATAGAAATTTTTAACAATATATGTTAAAATAACAAAAAACATAAAGTAAAAAAAAATATATATTTTATTGATGCACACAAAAACAATACTATCTAAAATAGTGAGATTTTTTTTACTAGATACAAATATAGTCATGTTGCAATTTCACTTGACAAAAGTTGTGAAGTAACATATAGTTTTGGAAGAAAAAAACTCAATTCTATACTAAATGGAGGATTCAATATTCTGAACAAAGAAGGAGAATTCTTTAAAAATTTAACAGGACAGAATGTAAAATATATGAAGTTGATGTTACAGAAGAACAATACAAAAAGGTAGTAGACATTATAGAAAATATGATAAAGGAACAAGACAAGTATAAATATGATTTTATTGAATAATACCAAGATTTTTGGAATTCAATAACACTAGAAAATAGATATGTTTGTAGCTACTTTATTGCAGAAGTTCTGGAAAAAGCAAATATACTTAAATTTAATAAACCTGTATGCTTAGTAAAACCAAAAAGACTTTTGAGAATATTAAAGGTTTCAAAGAAATATATAAAGGAAAGTATCTAAAATACTAATAAATGGAGAGAAAGAAATGGAAGATATAGTTTTGTAACACATAATAAAGGAAAAATAGAGTCAGCAAAAAGATCAATTAAAGAAGTGAACTTTTAAAGTGTTTGAATATGACTTAGAAGAACCAAAGAAGTGATGATATAAAAATATATATCTGAGTATAAGGTAAAAGAAGCTTACAAAATTAGTAAATAAACCTTGCATTTCATTAGATTCTGGTTTTTGGATAGATGAGTTAAATGGATTTCCAAAAAGCATTTGTTAATTTTGCATTAGATTCTATTGGAATAGATGGAATATTAAAGTTGATGGAAGGAAAAGAACATAGAAATTGCAGATTTACTGAATGTTTATCATACTATGATGGAAAAGAGTTACATCAATTTATGGGAAAACACGAAGGAATGTTAGCAGATAAAATTCAAGGAAAAAGATACAGACAAAAAAATGGTCGGATTTGTGGTACATATATAAACCTTTGGGTTATGACAAAACTTTTAGCAGAAATGTCAGAAGAAGAAAGAAATAACAGAGAAAAGAAATGAATCAGTAAATTCTATGGAAGAATTTGCTAAGTGGTATAAAAGAAAATCAACAGAGCGTAAAGCTCTGTTAATTTATTTTAATATAGGTGTTTTGCTGCTAGCAACATACTTTTTTGTGCTTTTTAGGAGGATAAGGTTTCATTTCCTCTGTTCTAAACAATAAATAATCAACACTGGTTTTTATAAAAATCAGCCAACTGTGATAATACTTCTAAAGGAATGCTACGTTTATTGATTTCGTAATAGGAATACGCAACTTGAGAAATATTCAACATTTTACTTAAGTCCTTTGAGTAAGATCATTATCTTCTCTTAAATCTTTAATACGAGTTTTCATATTATATTTTCCTTTCTAAATATATTTCTTAAACAAATTATAGAATAAAACATAATGTTGTACCGTGAAATAAAACATATTGTTATGAGTAAAAAAAATAGTTAAATTCATAACAAAATAGTTGAGAAAAAACAATACATTGCAAAAAGTAGCGCAAATATGATATTCTATATAAGAGATTAAAGAATGTGAGGACACTGAAATGAAAGAAAAAAACTTTTAAAGATTTAGGACTGGATGAAGGAGATAAATATTTAAAAAGATAGCATCTGAGTTTGATTTAGGAGAATTAGATAATCTATTATCAGGCAAAGAAGATCAAACAGAATTAGAAAAAAAGATGAAAGATATAAAAAAAAAAAATATAAGAGGTAAAAAATGAATAAAAGCTCAGTAGTGAAAAAAAATGAAAAAATATGTTGTTGACATTATAGATAATGGCTTTGAAGGAGAAGGAATAGCAAAAATAGACGGACTTACTGTATTTGTACCAGGCAGCATAAAAGGCGAAAAAATGTGAAATTTTAATTGTTAAAGTTTTAGCTTCACATGCATATGGAAAAATAGTGAATATAATAAAAAATCAGAGAATAGAAAAGAGAGCGATTGTGCTACATATAAAAAGATGTGGAGGTTGCTCTTTAAGACATATGACATATATGAAAGCACACTAAAACTAAAAAAGACAAGTAGTTCAAAATCTGGTAAATAAAGGATTAACAAAGAAAGTAGAAGTATTAGAAACAATAGGAATGGAAAATCCATATAATTACAGAAACAAAGCACAATATCCTGTAGGGCTAAATTCAGATGGACAACCAAGTAGGTGTATTTGCACAAAGAACTCATACTATAATACCAATACAAACATGTTTAATTCAAACAGAAATATCACAGAAAATAGCAAAAACAATTATAGATTTTGTAAAAGCAAAAAAAAAATATACAAGTATATAATGAAAAAAATCAAAAAGGGTTATTAAGACATATTGTAATAAAAGTTGGCAAATACACACAAATCAAGTAATGTGCATTTTAGTAGTAAATGACTCTAAATTTGATCAAGAACAAGAACTTGTAAAATTGCTATGTGAAAAAAATATCCAGAGATAAAGACAATAGTAAAAATATAAATAATAAAAATACTAATGTAATTTTAGGAAAAGAGAATATAAACTTATATGGAAATGGTTATATCGAGGACAAATTAGGAGATATACTTTTAAAATATCTCCAATGTCATTCTATCAAGTAAATCCTGTTCAAGCAGAAATCTTGTATACAACAGCAATAAATCAGGCGAACCTAGATAAAAATGATATATTATTTGATTTATATTGTGGAATAGGAACAATAGGAATTTCTGCATCAAAATATGTAAATAAAAGTATATGGAATAGAGATAGTTCCGCAAGCAATCGAAGATGCAAAAAAAAACGCAAAAGATAAATGATGTAAAGAACATTGAGTTTATATGTGGGGATGTAGAAGTTGCATTTGATGAATTAATAAACAAAGAAAAAATAGTTCCAAGTGCTATAATAGTAGATCCACCAAGAAAAGGACTAGAACAACAAGACAGTTGAAAACATAGCAAAAATCAAAACCAGCAAAACTAGTATACATAAGTTGTAATCCAGCTACTATGGTAAGAGACTTAACAAAATTAGAAAATATATATAATATAAAAAGCTATACAACCAGTAGATATGTTCCCTTGGACAAATGGAGTAGAGAGTATAACAATACTAGAAATTGAACAATGAAAAAAAAATTAAATAAACTACATTAGTTTTTTGCAAAGGAGAAGAAAAATGGAAAAAGACCTAACTATTCGTAAATTACAAGAATGTATAAAAAAAACATAGACCATAAAAACAATATGAACGATAAATATATGTTAAAATTAATGGAAGAGGTGGGAGAACTTGCAGAAGCTGTAAGAAAAATAAAAGAATGCAGGATGACCAAAACATAAAAAGGAACAATAGAAGAGGAACTACAAGATGTATTATATTATATAGTTTGTTTAGCTAATGTAAATGACATAGATCTACAAAAATGTATATATCTAAAAAAGAAAAATAAACTGTGAAATACAATAGAAAGAACATGTTTGCGGATTAGTAAGGTAGAAATTCTATTGTACAGCTTAAGTTGACATAATTTTTGAAAAAATGATATAATAAAAAAAGTATTCTAAATGTAGGAGGGATTACTATGCTAGAAAGAATACGGATTCTCGTACTGGTTGGGCATAGATCCGCTTTGGATCTACATTCTCATCGGTCTGATTTACTACTATTTGTGGTAAAGTGCAAGTATCCGTGGGCTCCGAAGTGGAAATCCATTACTACTAAAGACAAGGATGGCAATATCGTCACCAAATATTACCGTCTAGATGATAAAATTCTATAAACCAGGTGAAAGTGGTAGAGAAATCTACCACTTTTAATTTTTTTTATGATATAATGCTAAAAAAATGGGAGGAAATAAAATGAAGATTATATTAGCATCAGCTTCACCTAGAAGAAAAGAATTATTAGGATATATAACAAAAGATTTTGAAGTAATGGTTAGTAATGCAGATGAAAGTTTCCAAGAAGGTTTAACAATACAGGAACAATCAAAAAAGAATAGCATACTTAAAAGCCAAAAGTGTATTTGACAATACTACAGGAGACAGAATAGTAATAGGTTCTGACACTCTAGTATTAAAAAACGGTGAACATTTTGGAAAGCCAAAGAGTGAACAAGAAGCTTTTGAAATGATTTCGAGATTACAAAATGATGTTCACGAGGTTATTACAAGTTTGTGTGTAATAATAGAAAAAGATGGAGAACAAAAGGAATATACTGATTATGATATAGTAAAAGTATACTTATCTGAAATAACTCCAAAAGAAATAAAAGATTGGATTAATAGTGGAGAGGCTATGGACAAAGCAGGAGCATATGCAATACAAGGTCAATTTTCTAAATTTATTACTAAGTTCGAGGAAGCTATAATTCAGTTGTCGGATTACCTGTACAAAAATTATATCAAATTATAAAAGGTTACTTGGATTAAGATATAATAGGAGGAAAGAATGAAAGTATTATTTGCAACAACTAATCCAGCAAAGGTAAAAAAAATATAAAGCCGAATTAGAAAAAAGAGGAATAGAACTAATCACCTTAAAGGACATAGATGTAAAATTAGATGTAGTTGAAAGCGGAAAGAATGCATTAGAAAATGCGTATATAAAGGCAAAAACATACTATGATGTATTAAAAATGCCAACGATAGGAATGGACAATAATTTGTTTATAGAAGAATTGCCAGAAGAAAAACAACCAGGCACTTATGTTAGAAGAGTAAATGGCAAAGAACTAAATGACGAAGAAATGATAGAGCATTATACACAATTAGTGAGAGAAAACGGTAGAAAACTTACTGTTAAGTGGGTGTATGGAATGGTAGTTTGCAGTGAAAAAGGAACAAGTCAATATACATGGCACAAAGACCATTTCTACTTTGTTGATAAGCCTTGTCAAACAAGAAATCCTGGCTATCCACTAGATTCTATAAGTATTGTCCCGGAGTTTAATAGATATTTAGCAGAACTAACACCAGAAGATAAAAATTGAATATAAAAAAAAGAAGGACAACATAGACGCAGTAGTAGACTTTATAGTAAAAAAAGTGTTTAAAAATGATAAGAATACAAACTGATATAATATATGCCGAGAAGCTCGAATTGAAAATGATTGAGCCTAGGAGTTCTTAATAAAGTTTTACGGAAAGAGTTCAGGTGGATTCATTTATGAATCCATACGTGGAAAGATTTGCCGTAAAACTCATTTAAAATCCTTGCGAAATTGTTTGAACGAGAGATTTGAGAAATATATTATATCAGTTTGTTAGTATTTTTTTTCGTTTTGTCACTTACTTGTCACTATTGATAATTTATAATAAAATTGAAATAAATAAAAGGAGAACGTTTATGGAAATTTTAAGAGTTGAAAACTTGTGCAAAGAGTATGGAAAAGGACAAACAAAAGTAAAAGCATTAGATAATGTTTCCTTTTCTGTTGAGAAAGTGAATTTGTTGCAATAGTTGGTGCATCTGGAAGCGGTAAATCAACATTGTTACACTTATTAGAGGAGTAGACAGACCAAATAGTGGCAAAGTATTTATAGAAGGCAAAGATATATACAAATTAAACGATGACGAGCTTGCAATATTTAGAAGAAGACAAGTGGGGCTTATATATCAATTTTATAATTTAATTCCAATACTTAATGTAAGAAGAAAACATAACCTTACCGCTAAGCTTAGATGGAAGGAAAGTTGAAAAAAAGATTAGAAGAATTAATAAATCTATTAGGATTAAGTGGAAGAAAACACATCTTCCAAATGAATTATCTGGTGGTCAACAGCAAAAAACATCAATAGGTAGAGCAATGATAACAAATCCAGCAATAATTTTGGCAGATGAACCAACCGGAAATTTGGACTCGAAATCAAGTGATGAAGTTGTAACATTATTAAAGAAATCAAATAAAGATTATAAACAAACAATAATAATGATTACACATAATCTAGAAATTGCAAAAGTAGCAGATAGAATTATAACAATAGAAGATGGAAAGATAGTTAAGGAGGCATAATATGAATTTATTAAACAAATTAACTACTAAAAATCTGAAATTAAACAAAAAAAGAACAGTAGTCACAATAATAGGAATAATGTTATCAATAGCGCTAATTACAGCAGTTGCATCTATGGTGGTGAGCTTTAGAAAAAAGTTATATAGAATTTGAAAAAGAAACGAGTGGAAATTATCATGCTTTCTTTAATGTAAAGGGCAAAGACTTAAAAGAATTTGAAAACAATAGAGCGATAGAAAGTTATTATTTAACAAAAAAGCAAATGGATATGCAAAGGTAAAAGAAAGCAAAAAAATGATTATAAACCATATGCTTATATAATGGAACTAGATGAAACAGCTTTTTCAAATTTAGGAATAAAATTGATAGAAGGTAGGTTCCCAGAGCAAGAAGACGAAATAGTAATACCAAAACATCTAAGAACCAACGGTGGAGTGGAATATAAAGTAGGAGATGTAATAAATCTAGAAGTAGGAGATAGAACATCAGAAGGAATCAAACTTGATCAATCCAACCCATACCATGATGATGACGAAATGATAGAAAATGCAAAGGCAAAAACATATAAAATAGTTGGTAGAACAGAAAGACCTTCAAGAGGAGTAGAGCCGTATACTGCACCAGGTTATACATTTATTACAAAAAAATAACTGAAAAAGCAAGGGAGAAGAAGAATATAATTTATATGCAAGATATACAAAAAGGCTTTGAAAAAATCAGTATAGAACAACCGCAAATATTCTAGGAATAGATGAAGAACTTATGGAGAAAACAAAATGCGGACAAATAGTTGAAGATCTAAATGAAGAAGGCAAGGTAGTGAAAGAGCTAGAAAAGGCTAGATACAATTGGAATCAAATACCACATTAATAGAATTAGAGGCACTATCTTTTAGCGACAGTACGATGAGAATGTTATACTGTACGGCAGGAATAGTAGTAGCAATAATTATAGGAACATCAGTATTTTGTATAAAAAATAGTTTTGATATATCAATAACAGAAAAAAACAAGACAATATGGAATGCTTGCAAGTATAGGAGCAACAAAAAAGCAAATAAAGAAAAATGTCTATTTTGAAGCCTTGATATTATCTCTTATAGGAATTCCATTAGGAATACTATGTGGACTATTAGCTGCATTTATATTAATTCATATTACAAACTACTTCCTAGACGAGATGGGAGATATACATTTAATATTCGGAACTTCAGTTATAGCAATAGCGATGTCTATATTATTAGGAATAATTACAATATATTTATCTGCAAGAAAAAGCGCAAAAGAGCGAGCAAAACTAGTCCAATATCAGCAATAAGAAGTAACAACGATATAAAAATAAAGCTAATAAAATAAGAAGTCCTAAAATAGTAAGAAAAATATTTGGAATAGGTGGAGAAGTATCTTACAAAAAAAACTTAAAAGAGAAACAAGAAAAAAAATATAGAACGACAGTAGTATCAATAATAGTTTGTGTATCAGTGTTTATTGCTTTATATTCTTTTATAAACTTAGCATATAGAACTACAAAAGTAGAATATGGAGAACTAAACCACAATATTGCAATATATTTTGAAAAAAGTGACGATGCCCAAAAGATGGCTCAAAAGATAACATCATTAGAAAATATAGATGAAATTTGTGTAGAACAAACAGCTGTGTATAATATTAAAGATCAAAATACACAAAGAAATATTTAAAAGATGTAAATCTTACAGATGATGAGAAAGAAGTAAAGAGCATAAGAGTATGTTCTGTTGGAGAGCAAGAGTATAAAAAGAATATTTAAAGAAATTAAACTTAAAATATGAAGATGCAAAAGATAAAAAAGCAATTTTAGTAAATAACAAGTTTGTTTTAATTGATGATGACAGCACAAAAACAAAACAGAAGAAGTAGAAGTCTATGACTACAAAGCAGGAGATGTTTTGCAAGGAGAAACACAAAAAAAACAGAGTATGTTATATTAGATCAAAGCGAAAGCTTAATAAATGAGGAAGAAAAAGATAATAAAAGGAGAAGAAAAAAATATTCAAATAATTAAAGTGACAAATGAAAGACCTTTAGGATTTGAAAATATGCTAACTAGCGAGTTTATCATAGTTAGTGATGAATGTATCAAAGACTTCACCCCATATGGAAGTATAGGAATATATATAAAATCATCAAATCCAGATAAATTACAAGAAGACATAGAAAAAGCATTAACAGGATATAAAGGAGGCTATAGTTTAAACAACATAGCAAAATCAGAGAAAAATCAAAGATCAGTATTCACTTTAGTTGCAATATTCTTATATGGATTTATAGCAGTAATTGCGCTAATAGGAATAACTAACATATTTAACACAATAACAACAAATATGGAATTAAAGTAGAGAATTTTGCAATGTTGAAAAGTATTGGAATGACTACGAAAGAATTTAATAAAATGATAAGATTAGAAAGTTTCTTCTATGGAATGAAATCATTATTAATAGGAATTCCAATAGGAATAGTACTATCATATTTAATATTTAAAGCTCTATCATCAGGCTCATTGATGTTAAAATATGAATTGCCAATAGTAGGAATATTAATAAGCTATAATATCAGTATTTTTACTAATATTCTGCATAATGAAGTACTCGATAAACAAAATAAACAAACAAAACACAATAGAAACAATAAGAAACGAGAATATATCAACGATAGGGACTGGAAAAGTCCCTATCTTTTGATATAATATCAATGGAGGAAAATAAAATGAAAATATTATTAGTAGAAGATAATGAAACAATAGCAAAAGCTTTAACATATACATTAGAACAACAGAAATATAATGTACTTCATAAAACAAGTATAGAAGAAACGAGAAAATGCTTAATGATAAAATTGACTTAATAATCTTAGATGTTGCCTTGCCTGATGGAAACGGATTTGACTTATATCAAAATACAATAAAAAGCTAAACATACCAACGATATTCTTAACAGCAAGAGATGATGAAATTGATATAGTAAAAGGTTTAGAGCTAGGAGCAGAAGATTATATTACAAAGCCTTTTTGGAACAAAAGAACTTTTGACAAGAATAAAAAAGATTTTATTAAGGCAGAAAAAGAAACAATATTAACAGTACAAGACATTTCTTTTGACATGGACAAGATGGTTGTATATAAAAACAATGAACCAATTGATCTAACAAGTCTGGAACTAAAAATATTACATATGTTGTTCTTGAATTTAAATAAAGTTGTAAAAAAGAAATGACATTATAGAGATAAAATATGGGAATGGACAGGAAATGATGTCAATGATAATACAGTAACAGTTTATTTAAAAAGAATAAGAGAAAAAATTACAAACAGATATTATAATAACAATAAAAGGAATGGGATATAGAATAGATGAAAAATAAGATTGGTTATGGCAAAAACGCTTACAATAAGCATTTAATAGCAATTATTTTTATACTTACAAAAATGTGATTTAAATATCTATGAATATAAGAACTTTATACTAAAAAACTTTAATGCTAAGATAGATTTGATAATTGGAGAAACCATAAAAAGAGAATCCGGATACAGACAAAGATACATTAATAAAAATATTAAATAATAAAAACAACAAATCGGACGATGTTCTGAAAAAGTATGGAATAAATCGAAATAAAGATTCAGCAATATTAGAAAATGACAAAAGATTTTATGAGTTTACATTATTAAGTACTTTCAATTACAGTAATATTTATATCAGTAGTATTATATTATTTGCAGAATATAATAGAAAAGGAAAAAAAAAATAAAGCAAATAAATATACATAGAACAAATAAATAAAAGAATTATGAATTAGACATAGAAGAAAATTCAGAAGATGAATTTCTATTTTAAAAAATGAAATATATAAAACAACTGTAATGCTTAATGAAATAGCAGATAACGAAATGAAGGATAAAGAAAATCTAAAGGAATCTTTATCAGATATTTCACACCAGTTAAAAACTCCTTTGACTTCAATAATAATTATACTAGACAATATATTAGACAATCCAGATATGGAACAAACAGTTAGAGAAGATTTTTATAAAAAGATATAAAAAGAGAGATAACTAACATTCAATTCTTAGTGGCAAACTTACTAAAATTATCAAAATTAGATGCGAACTCAGTACAATTTATAAACAAAGAAGTGAAAGTAGAAGAAATAATCAAAATGTAGTAAAAAATGTATCAAGTATATGTGATTTGAAGAATATAAAAATAAATATTACAGGCGATTCAAAAGCTAAAATTGTATGTGATGAAAGATGGCAAATAGAAGCAATAACAAACATTGTAAAAAATGCTGCCGAACATTCAAAAACAGATTCGAAATAGACATTAGCTATGAACAAAATAAGGCTTATACAAAAGTAGCAATAAAAGACTATGGTGCAGGAATAAATTCAGACATAAAGCACATATTCCAAAGATTCTACAAAAAAAGCAAGAATTCTGCAAAGACAGTATTGAATAGGACTTCCAATTTGCAAAAATCAATAATCGAAAGAAAACAACGGATATATAGAAGTTACATCAGAAGAAGGAAAAAGGAACTACTTACAATTAAATACTTAAAATAATAATTGATACGAATAAATAAAACTTACAGCGCAAAAATGTTGAAAAAAATCTTAATATAGGTTATAATGATATCATTATAAAAATAAAAGTTGGGGATAAAATGATAAATTTACTTTTGAGTGGAAATGAGAAGGTATTTGATGGAGCTTTAACAGAGCTAATATCAATAACAAATAAGACTAAAGAACCAATAAATTGTTATATATTAACAATGGAAGTTACTAGAATAAAAAAAAGAATATACAGCAATAAAAGATGAACAAATAGACTTTTTCTAAATAAGATAGTGAAAACTAAAAAATCCAGATAATAAAATAACTAAAAATAGATGTAACGGATTTATGAAAAAGAATTTGGAAAGTGCAAAAATGAAAACGCCTATTGCACACCTTATACATTATTACGATTGTTTATAGATTTAATACCAAATATGCCGAAAAAAATACTATATTTAGATATTGATATGATGGCAAATAAAGACATATCAGAATTTTATAATACTGATGTTACCGAATACGAGTATGCAGCAGTAAGAGAAAAATATGGTTCGAAAATAATTAGACCTGATTATATAAATGCAGGGATGTTATTGATAAATATGAATAAAATAAAAGAGACCAAGCTTTTTAGAAAAAGCAAAGAAATTTAATTAAAACAAAAAAATTGATATTTGCGGATCAAGATGCAATATTCTGGTCAACAACTAAGAAAAAAATTACTTCCAAGAAGATATAATGAACAAGCAAGATTTAACGATCCAAAAACAGTAATTTGCCATTTCTGCAAAAGAATGTTGTGGTTTCCATATCCACACACGGAAAACTACAAACAATGGCAAATAGAAGGAGTGCATAGGGTTTTTAAGATGTCACACATTTGATGATGACTTAGAAGAATATGTAAAATGGAAAGAAGAATACCAAAACTCAAAAGAACATATATTAACCCAAAGTTAGGAGAAAAACAATGAAAAAAAGAAAACAAGTTATACCAATATTTTTTTGCAACAGACGACAAATACATACCATTCTTAGCAGTAGCGTTTCAATCTTTAATAGAAAACTCATCAGACACTAATAACTATGTAATCAAAATACTATACACAAACATTGAAGAAGAGAATATGAACAATATATTAAAGTATATGAGAGAAAATGTAAGTATAGAATTTGTTGATTTGAATTATTACATAAATAAAGTAAAAAAAGATAAAACTTTATACAAGAGATTATTACTCAAAAACAACATACTTTAGATTATTTATACCAGATTTATATCCACAATATGATAAGGTTTTATATCTAGATAGCGATATTGTAATACTATCTGATATAGCAGAGTTATATAATACAGATATGGAAGATAAATCTAGTAGCAGCAGCACCAGATGATGTAATACAAACAATAGAAGTTTTTCAAGAATATGCTGAAAAAGTTGTTGGAGTAGCAGATTATCACAATTATTTTAATGCAGGAATACTTCTAATGAACCTAGATGCAATGAGAAAAATGAATTTCCAAGAAAAATTCTTGTATTTATTAGAACAGTAAAATTTTCTGTTGCACAAGATCAAGATTATCTAAACAGATTATGCAAAGGTAGAGTAAAAATATTAGAAAATACATGGGATAGAATGCCAATAGGTGGAGATACAGTAGAAAGAGATAAATTACATATAATACACTATAATTTAGCATTTAAACCTTGGCATTTTGAGGACATTTTATATAAAGAATATTTTTGGGAATATGCCCAAAAAACAGAGTACTTTGATAAGATAATGGAAATCAAGGATAATTATACAGAAGAAGAAAAATTTGAAGATATGGAATCAGACAAGAGACTAAGAGCACTAGCGCAAAAAAGAATGTGATTGCGTGGGTGATGATAGAAAATATAGGAGATAGGGATGAAAGAACAAGTAATAGAAAAGGCTCAAGATAGGCTGGAAATTTTAGAGGAGATTGATAGGCTTGAACGAGAGGGTAGATTTGATGTAGATCCAGAAAAGATCCACCCACAATAATTCTAACACCAGAGAATGTCGACTATTTAAAAAAAGAAAAGCACAAGCAAAATGGAAAAAAGAACAGTAGCTAATAAATTTGGAGAAAGATTTTTTAAACGAAATACTTAAAAATAATAGATTAATCATTAAAGAAGTAAAAGGAATAGAAAATCTTCAAAGTATAGAAACAGGCGCAATGATAACCTGTAACCACTTTAATCCATTTGACTCATTTGCAGTTGAAGAAGTTTTTAGAAGCACAAAACAATCAAAAAAGTAAAAAACTATATAAAGTAATAAGAGAAGGAAATTATACAAATTTCCTGGATTTTATGGCTTCTTATTCAGAAATGCAGATACATTACCACTAAGCTCAAATAAAAAGAACAATGATAAATTTTATGAAGGCAGTTGATACAATTCTACAAAGAGGCGACTTTATATTAATTTATCCAGAACAAAGTCTATGGTGGAATTATAGAAAACCAAAGCCATTAAAAGATGGAGCATATAAAATGGCTACAAGAAACAATGTTCCAATAATTCCAATATTTATAACAATGCAAGATAGTGAAATAATTGGAGAAGATGGTTTCCCTGTTCAAGAGTATATCGTAAATATTGAAGAGCCAATTTATCCAGATACTAATAAAACAGAAAAAAGAAAATACTGAAATTATGAGAGATAAAACTATCAAGTATGGAAAAAAGTGTATGAAGATTTTTACAAAATTCCACTTGAGTATAAAAGTGACAAGGAAAAATTACAGCTGATCAGGAGAATTAATGGAAGAAAAAATTATCTATTATAAAGATGAATTGAATGATGAATTTTCAGAGGCACAAATAGTTCCAAGAAAAATAGATGGAAGCTACAAAATATGTACATAAAAAACCCGTTATGGAATTTATGTGCATTTCTAGTCTAAAATATATTGAGTATGCCGATAAAACTTTTGTATGTTAAAACAAAATTCGGAATAAAATATGTAGGCAGGGAAAAGCTGAAAAAATACAAAAAACAGGATATTTTATATATGGAAATCATACGCAACCATTTGCAGACACTTTTTATACCGAGCCTTACCAAATTATCAAAGAGGAACTACTTTATAGTAAATCCAGAAAATGTTTCAATGAAAGGATTAAAAACATTATCGCAAATGCTTGGAGCTATTCAATTCCTTGTGATAAAAAGGAATGGAACATTTCTTAGAAACAATAGAAAACAACATAGACAAACAACATTCAATTACAATTTATCCGGAAGCACATATATGGCCATATTACACAAAAAATAAGACCATTTAAAGATGTTTCGTTTAAATATCCTATAAAATATAATGTACCAGCATTTTGTATAACAAATACATATCAAAAAGGAAAAAAGACAAAATAAAAATTGTAACATACATAGATGGCCCATTTTTGCAGATAAAAATTTAAGTATTCAAGAGCAGAAAAAAGACTTAAGAAATCAAATATATAATTGTATGGGTGAACAGAGCAAAAAAAGCAATGTTGAATATATAAAATATATTAAGGAGGAACAAAAATGAAAAAAAGTTATTATAACAATACTTGTAGCTGTATTATTAATAGCAGGAATGGTTGGTTATGCTCTATACAATAACCAAAAAAAAAAAGCCAAATAACAATGAAAATAAAACAGAAAATACTGTTGTTTCGGATAAAGAAGAAAACACAGTAGCTGATGAGAATAAGGAGGAAAATAAAGTGTATAGTAAAGGTAAACATCATGCAGAAATGGTAATTAAAGATTATGGAACAATAGCATTAGAACTAGATGCAGACGTTGCACCAATAACAGTCGAAAAACTTCGCACAACTTGTAAATGAAGGATTCTACAATGGATTAACATTCCATAGAATAATATCAGGATTTATGATTCAAGGTGGAGATCCACAAGGAACAGGAATGGGTGGAAGTGATAAAAAATTAAAGGAGAATTTGCTGCTAACGGAGTAAAAAATAGCATATCACATACAAGAGGAGTAATATCAATGGCTCGTGCAACTGCATATGACAGTGCAAGCTCACAATTCTTTATAGTTCATCAAGACAGCAAATTCCTAGATGGAAACTATGCAGGATTTGGAAGAGTAACAAGCGGAATAGAAATAGTAGACAAAATATGTGCTGATACAAAGGTGGAAGACAATAACGGAACAGTATTGAAAGCAAATCAACCAATAATAGAAAAAATAACAATGATAGATTAATCATTTATGGATGGAAAAATGGAGAAAACAGAAAAGGCTAAAAAGATTAAGAAAACAATAAGAAATTTAATAGTTTTTATATTATTAATAGGCTTAACATTTTATTTAATATTTAAAGACCAAAATGTGTTAGAAATATTAAATATAGCAGTAAGTGTAAAGAAAAGATATATATTAGTAGCAATAATAGCTATGTGCTTATATTTACTTGGAGAAACGATAAATATAACAAGAATACTAAAAGAACTAGGAGAAAAATCGACATTTTTAAGAAATATAAGATATACATTAATAGGATTCTTCTTCAGCTCAATAACACCTGCTGCTAGCGGTGGTCAACCTATGGAAATATATTATATGCACAAAAGAAAAAGATAGCTGTGGCAAATTCGACACTAGCATTACTAGTACATTTAACAAGTTTTCAGATAGTAACAATTACATTGGGAGTATTAAGTACAATACTTCATTTTGAAATAGTAAAAAGTGGACTAATATATTTGGTTGTCTTGGGAATACTATTAAACTCAACCGCATTGACATTATTAGCAATATCAATATTCTCAAAAGATTATCAAAAGGACTAATAAATTTTGCAGTAAAAGTATTAAGATTCTTTAGAATACCAAATATAGAGAAAAAGCAAGAATCACTAGAGAAAGAATTGGAAAAGTACCAAGAAAGTGCGGTTTATATAAAAGAACATAAAAAGCTGATGATAAAGACATTAGTAACAACTTTTATACAAGTAATAATTTATTACAGCATACCATATTGGGTATATCTTGCATTTGGATTCACAGGTTATAACTTCTTCCAAATAGTAACATTGCAAACAATGCTATATGCGACAGTATCTGGAATACCATCTCCTGGTGCGGTAGGAGTAAGCGAAGGAGCTTTATAGAAATATTTAAAGGAGTATTTCCGGCTACTATGATGAATAGTGCAATATTATTAAATAGAGGAGCAAGTTTTTACTTATTTGTAATCATTAGTGCAATAATAACAACTATAACAGCATTAAAAACAAAAAATTACGAAGTAAAAAGAAGAATTAAATAACAACTAAGTATAAGCAAGTATCTACATATAATAAGTTACTTGCTTATTATAATAAAGGGATGTTTAATAAGAAAGAAAAGTGATAATTATGAAAAGAGAAGATAAACCTTTATATTATTTCCTTAGAAATCTGGCAAACGTTTTACTAAGAATATTAGGTGGAGCAGTTGGAATTTTTCCAGAGGGAACAAGAAACAGGACAAACCAAGAACTTTTAAAATTTAAATATGGAGCAGTCAAAATTGCCAAAAAAACAAATACACCAATAATTCCATTTGCAATAAAAGGCAACTATAAACCATTCCGAAAAGGTTTATCAATCGAATTTGGAAAACCAGTAAATATCAGTAAAATGGAAGTAGAAGAAGCGAATAATTATATTAAGAATGAAGTATTAAACATACTTAGGAAGTAGAAAAGGTTGGAAAAATTAATTTTTTTCAACTGGATTTCTACCTTGAGGAAGGAATGAAATTAAACATGAAAAGGATTTTTATAGTAAACGAAATTGCAGGAAGAGGAAAAAAAAAAATAATACCTAATATTGAAAAAGAATGTAAAAATCAAAACATTGAATTTGAAATTAGATACATAACAAAAGAAAAAAGTGGATATGACATTGCGTTTGAATACAAAGATAAGGAATACGTGATATATGTTGTAGGAGGAGATGGAACTTTAACACTTGTGCTACCCGCATTAGTTGGCACAAAAAATAAACTTGGTATTATTCCATCAGGCTCAGGAAATGATACATATAGAACAATAAAAAATCTACCTAATAAAGAAACACTTATAGATATAGGAAAAATTAATGACAAATACTTCATAAATGTAGCATGTACAGGAATTGATGCTGAAGTAGCAAACAATATTGATAAATTAAGGAATACTATAATACCAACAAGTCAACTATACAATGCAAGCATCGTATATACTTTCATAAAGTTCAAACATAAAAAAATGAAGTTGAAAACCAGTGTAAAAAACATTGAAACCCAATATACAATTTTAAGCATTTGTAATGGAGCATATTATGGCGGTGGCTTTAATATTGCACCAAAATCAACATTAACAGATGGACTTTTAGATGTCTATTATGCAGAAAAAATGTCAAAAATAAAAATGATTCCATTAATTTTAAGGCTGAAAAAAGGAAAACATGAAGGAAAAAGAAGAATTCATAAATTTAGAACGAATCACGTGGAATTAGAACTTGATGAAAAAATTACTTTTAATGTTGATGGAATTAGAATTTGCAAAATATACACAAGAAGAGGTTGATAAAATCTTTTTAGCAGCATCAATTGCAGCAAATCAAGCTAGAATACCACTTGCAAAAATGGCTGTGGAAGAAACAGGAATGGGAGTAATAGAAGACAAAGTAATAAAGAACAATTATGCAGCTGAATACGTTTACAATAAATATAGAAATGTAAGAACCTGTGGAGTACTAGAAGAAGACAAAAACTTTGGAATTAAGAAAATAGCTGAACCAGTAGGAGTAATTGCGGCAGTAATACCAACAACAAACCCTACATCAACAGCAATATTTAAAACATTAATAGCATTAAAAACTAGAAATGGAATGATAATAAGTCCTCATCCAAGAGCAAAAAAATCTACAATAGAGGCAACAAAAATAGTACTAGAAGCGGCAATAAAAGCTGGAGCACCAAAAGACATTATTGCTTGGATTGATGTTCCATCATTAGAATTGACAAATATGCTAATGCAGTCAGCAGATATAATTTTGCAACAGGTGGACCTGGAATGGTAAAATCAGCATATTCTAGCGGAAAGCCAGCATTAGGAGTTGGACCGGGAAATACACCAGCTGTAATAGATGAAAGTGCAGATATATTACTTGCAGTAAATTCAATAATTCATTCAAAAACATTTGATAATGGAATGATATGTGCTTCAGAGCAATCAGTAATAGTAATGGATTCTATATATGATAAAGTAAGAAAAGAATTTCTAAAAAAGAAATTGCTATATACTAAATCCAGAAGAAACAGAAAAAGTAAGAAAAACAATAATAATAGATGGATCTTTAAACTCAAAAATAGTAGGACAGAAAGCAACTCGTATTGCAAAGCTTGCAGGAATAAATGTTCCAGAAAGTACAAAAATATTAATAGGAGAAGTAGAAAATGTAGATTGTTCTGAAGAGTTTGCTCATGAAAAATTATCTCCAGTACTTGCAATGTATAAGAGCTAAAATTTTTTGTGGATGCTGTGGACAAAGCATATAGACTAATAGAAGATGGCGGATTAGGACACACATCATCAATATATATAAATACCTTAACAGAACAAGAAAAGCTACAAACCTTTTATAGCACAATGAAAACTTACAGAGTGTTAGTAAATACACCAGCATCACAAGGTGGAATAGGAGATATTTACAACTTTAAATTAACTCCTTCATTAACACTAGGCTGTGGAACTTGGGGAGGAAACTCGGTTTCAGAAAATGTAGGAATAAAACATTTAATAAATGTAAAAACAGTTGCAGAGAGGAGAGAAAATATGCTTTGGTTTAGAACACCTGAGAAGGTATATATAAAGAGAGGATGCTTGCCAGTAGCCTTAGAAGAATTAAAAAATGTAATGAATAAAAAAGAGTATTCATAGTAACAGATAGTTTCTTATACAAAAACGGATACACAAAAGTAATAACAGACAAATTAAATGAAATGGGAATAGAACATGCAACATTTTTTGATGTTCAACCAGACCCAACACTTGCTAGTGCAAAAAGAAGGAACAAAAATGATAACAGACTTTAATCCAGATTGTATAATCGCAGTTGGTGGAGGAAGTGCAATGGATGCAGCTAAAATAATGTGGGTATTATATGAGCATCCAGAAGTAGAATTCCTAGATATGGCAATGAGATTTATGGATATTAGAAAAAGAGTATACACATTCCCTAAAATGGGAGAAAAAGCTTATTTCATAGCAGTCCCAACATCAGCAGGAACAGGTTCTGAAGTTACACCATTCGCAGTTATTACTGATGAAACAACAGGAATAAAATATCCTCTAGCAGATTATGAGCTACTACCAAAGATGGCAATAGTAGACGCAAATATGATGATGGATGCACCAAAAGGATTAACATCTGCATCAGGAATAGATGCTGTAACACACTGTCTAGAAGCATATGCATCAATGATGGCAACACCATACACAGATGCATTTGCAAAGAAGCATTAGGAAAAATATTTAAATATTTACCAAGAGCATATGAAAATGGAGCAAACGATCCAGAAGCAAAGAAAAATGGCAAATGCAGCAACAATGGCAGGAATGGCCTTCGCAAATGCATTCTTAGGAGTATGTCACTCAATGGCACACAAATTAGGAGCATTCCATCATATAGCACATGGAATTGCAAATGCTTTGTTAATAGACGAAGTACTAAGATACAATAGCCAAGAAGCACCTGTAAAAATGGGAACATTCCCACAATACGGATATCCAAATACACTAAGAAGATATGCAGAAATAGCAGAAAGTGTAGGAATTACAGGAAATAATGATGAAGAAAAAACTAGAAAATCTAATAAAGAAAATAGATGAACTAAAAGAAACAATTGGTATAAAACCAACTATAAGAGATTATGGAGTAGATGAAAAAGACTTCTTAGCAACCTTAGACGAAATGACAGAAGACGCATTTGATGATCAATGTACTGGAACAAACCCAAGATACCCATTGATGAGCGAAATAAAAGATATGTATCTACAAGCATATTATGGTCACAAAGTAGAAGGAGGAGAAGAAAATGGAATATAATTTAAACAATGTAATAGCAGAAAGAGCAAACAAAACAATATATCAAGACAATGGAAAAACAATAAAACTATTTATAGAAAACTACTCAAAGGCAGACATACTAAACGAAGCTTTTGAACTTAGCAAGAGTTGAAGAAGCAACAGACTTAAATGTACCAAAGCTAATAGAAATAGGAAAAATAGAAAATAGATGGGCCTTGATTACAGAATATGTAGAAGGAAAACCATTAAGCCAATTAATGGAAGAACATCCAGAGAAACTAGAAGAATATTTACAATTCTTTGTAAAAATACAACTAGAAGTATTATCAAAGAAAGTACCTTTATTAAGTAGAATAAAAGATAAATTTAGAAGAAAATTAACAGAAGCAAACCAATATAAGCAACGAAGTAAGATATGATTTACTACAAAGACTAGAGGGAATGAAAAACCACGCAAAATTATGTCATGGAGATTTCAACCCAAGCAATATAATAGTAAAAGAAAATGGAGAATATTGCATACTAGATTGGTCGCACGCAACACAAGGAAATGCATCAGCAGATGCAGCAAGAACATTCTTATTATTCTCAATGAAAGGACAAGACGAAATCGCAAATAGATACTTAGAAATATTTGCAAATGCAAGTGAGATAGAGAAAAACAAAATCCAAACTTGGATACCAATAGTTGCAGCAACACAAATGACAAAAGGAAAAGCGGAAGAACAAGAATTTTTAAAAGTGGATAGATATTGTAGAATATCAATAAAATTATAAAATTTTAAAGCGGGTAATTTTGCTGTATATACCAAAAAATAACAGAAAAATTCAGTAAAATGGCTAGAAATGTTGTAATTTTTGTATTTTTGATATAATATTCATAAGTTAAACATAGGAGGTAAATAAAATGTTAAAAAAAGGTAGCGATTTTAACAAATGGAGGAGAATAGCATGTTTTAATGTTATAAGAGCGATAGTAAAAACAGCAGAAAATAATGGAATAGAATGCTATGGATTTATAGATGGATATAGAGGACTATTAAATAATGATTATATAAGATTAAGCACTAGTGGATAGAAACGCATCGGGGGAATATTTTGCAAAAAGGCGGATCAATATAGGATCTTCAACAAATGCAAATCTATTTAATTATAAAGTAGTAAAAGAAAACGGAGAAATAGAATATACAAAGATTTGTCAGATGTTTGTGTTCAAAATATTAAAGATGATGGATTTGATTGTATATTCACCTTGGAGGAGATGGAACACAGAAATCAGCAAGAGATTTTATCAGGGTAAAAGGAGTAAACGTTATAGGAGTTCCAAAAACAATAGATAATGATGTTGCTTGTACAGAGATAACATTTGGATATAATACAGCAGTATCAGTTGCTATGGAAGCAATAGATAGACTTCATACAACAGGAGAAACTCATCATAGAATAATGGTATTAGAAGTTATGGGAAGATATGCAGGATGGATAGCTCTAGAATCAGCAATAGCAGGAGGAGCAGATGTAGCATTAATTCCAGAAATACCATATGATATACAAAAAACAGTAGAAAAAAAAATTAAAATAGAAAAAAAGAGGTAAAAATTTTAGTGTTGTAGTTGTTGCAGAAGGTGCAAAACCAAAAGGGCGGAGAAATAACAGTACAAAACACAAGAGATAATGGAAAGGCGTTGACAATACAAAACTTGGAGGAGTAGGAGAAATAGTTGCAAAACAATTACAAGAAATTAACAGGTTTAGAAGCAAGAAACACAGTTTTGGGATATATGCAAAGAGGTGGAACACCAACAGCATTTGACAGAGTTTTATCAACAAAATATGGAACAAAAGCAATGAGAACTTGCAATGGAAGAAAATTCGGAAATTTAGTTGTTATAAAAAATGGTAAAATAGATTATGCATCATTAGAAGATGTAGTAGGAAAAAATAAAGAAATAGGAGCAGTATCAGGAAACACACCAGAAAGTAATCAAAGAAAAATAAAATGGATGATGATTTAGTATTGAAAAAAGCAACAAACATAAATAAAGAAAAAATATTAGAAAACATAGGGGTACTAAAAAGATACCTCTAATGGTGATTATGCATTCCCCTTGCTTTATATTAGCAAAAGAACTAAAAAATCGCCAGTAGCAATAGCAGAAGAAATAAAAGAGAAAATTTCACAAAAACTTAGAAAATATAAAAGAAATCTCAGAAGTAAGTGCGGTAAATGGATTTTTAAACTTTAAACTAAACAAAAATCAAATTACACAAGAAGTAATTGACGAGTTTGATAACGAAAAAGAGAACTTTGGAGGCCAAAAACAAGAAAAAAACCACAAAACATAGTAATAGACTACTCGGCACCAAACATCGCAAAGCCATTCCACATAGGACATTTACGTTCAACAGTTATTGGTCAAGCTTTTATATAACATATATAAATACTTAGGATACAATGTTACATCAATAAACCATTTAGGAGATTATGGAACACAATTTGGAAAACTAATCGAAGGATACAAACGTTGGGGAGCAGAATATGACATTGAAAAACAATCCGATAGACGAATTAATGCAAATATATGTAAGAATAAACAACCTTTGTAAAGAAGACGAAAGCGTGCTAGAAGAATGTAGAAACAACTTCAAAAAAAGCTAGAAGACGGAGATCAATACTGTGTAGAAATTTGGAAGAAATTTAGAAAATTGAGTTTAAAAAGAATTTGACAAAGTGTACGATATACTAGAGTAAAATTTGATTCTTTAAATGGAGAAGCTTTTTACTCAGACAAGATGCCAGAAATAATAGATATATTGAAAAAAAAGCAGGAAAATTAGAAGAATCTGAGGGCGCTCAAGTAGTAAAACTAGGAGACGACATGCCGCCTTGTCTAATAATAAAATCAAATGACTCAACAACATATGCGACAAGGGACTTAGCAGCAATAATGTATAGAGCAAGAACTTATGATTTCGACAAAGCAATATATGTAACATCATATGAACAAATTTTACACTTCAAGCAAGTATTTGCAACAGCTAAATATTTAGGATTAGACGAGAAATACACAAATGGATTAGTTCATGTTCCTTTTGGTATGATTTTATTGAAAACAGGTAAAATGTCAACAAGGGAAGGAAAAGTAATAAAACTAGAAGACTTGTTAAACGAAGCAATAGAAAAAAGTAAGGAAATAATAGAAAAGAAAAATCCAGAACTAGAAAACAAAGAAGACGTTGCAAAAAAAAAAGTAGGAGTTGGAGCTATCATATTTAACGACTTATCAAACAGCAGGATAAAAGACGAAATATTTGACTGGGATATAATGCTAAACTTCAATGGAGAGACAGGCCCATATGTTCAATACACAACAGTAAGAGCAAAAAGCGTATTGGAAAAAGCAGGGTATATTCCAAATATTAAAGAAGTAAATGTGGAAAAATTAAACGATAAAGACTCACAAAAAATAATAAACCAATTATATAATTTCAACAGCATATTAAAGAACGTAACAGAAAAAGAAGAGCCATCAATACTTGCAAGATACTTAGTAGACCTTTGCACAGAACTTTAGCAGTTTCTACAATAATTGTCACATAATCACAGAAGACAAAGAAATGCAAGATGCAAGATTATACATAACATATATGGTAAAAACAGTTCTAGAAAAAGGACTAAATTTACTAGGAATACAAGTTCCAGAAAAAATGTAAGAGGATTCATAAATGAACAAAAATATTTTAAAACATGTAATCAGATATATATTGATAATTTGTATAATAGTCCTATGTTGTAAAATATTTGCTTTATCTAGTCAAGATGGGGGCGTTTCGGCTGGTACAAGCAGACAATTTACAGAAATCTTATTAAAAAACATTAGGACTAGAATGCAATGATAGAACAATAGAAATAATAAATCCAGTAATTAGAAAAGTTGCACATTTTAGTGTGTACATGCTACTCGGATTCTTAACAATGTGCACATGCGAAACATTTAAATGGCAAAGAGTCTACAAATTTGATTTTAGCACAATGTTTGCATTTGTCTTTGCTTTGCAGTGATGAATTACACCAAAGGTTAGTACCGGGAAGAAGCGGAGAATTTGCAGATGTATGTCTAGATACAGTGGGAGCAATGTTAGGAGTTTTAATAGTACTGGCAATAGCATTAATTTGTGTTCAAATAAAAAAAGAAAAAGGCAAGCAAACCGAAAAAAATTAGTAGAAGAAAATAGTCAGGATGAACCAAAAAAAGAAAAGTACTATTTATAGCAAGTACAGGTGGACACCTAAATGAGTTAATGCAACTAAAAACACTGTTCAAAAAAATATGATTATCACATAGTAACAGAAAAACACAAAAGTAGATAAAAGCCTAAAAAAAGAAATATAGAGAGACAAAATGAGCTTTTTAATATATGGAACAAAAAAAATATCCAATAAGCTACATTTTTAAATTTATAGCAAACAGCTTTATAAGTTTATATTACTTCTTCAAATATCAACCAGAAGTAATAGTAACAACAGGAACACATACAGCAGTTCCAATGTGCTATATAGCCAAAAATATTTGGAAGCAAAGTCATATTTATAGAAACATTTGCAAACAGAACAAGCGGAACAGTAGCAGGAAAACTAGTGTACCCAATAGCAGACACATTTGTAGTACAATGGGAAGAAATGCACAAAATATATCCAAAATCAGTATGTTGGGGGTGGCTATATTAAATGATATTCGTAATATTAGGAACGCAAGATAAAAATTTCAAGACTTTTTAGAAGCCGTACAAAAAGCAATAGACGAAAAGAAAGTTAGCAAAAAGGAAAAAATAATAGTACAGGCTGGAAGCACAAAATTTGAATCAAGCAACATGCAAATAATTGACTACATGCCAGTAGAACAATTCGAAGAATATATAGAAAAAGCAGACATCATAATATGCCATGCAGGAGTTGGAACAATATTAACAGCTTTAGAAAAAGGAAAAAAAGTAATAGCTGCAGCAAGACTAAAAAGAATATGGAGAACATGTAAATGACCATCAACTTCAAATACTAGAAAACTTTTTCAAAAAAAAGGCTATCTAGTAGCCTTAGAAGACTTCGACAAGCTAGACGAAGCAATTAAACAAGCAAAAGAACTAGAGCCAAAGCCGATAAAATCAAACAAACAATACTTCATAAAACAACTAGAAAAAGAAATAAATATATTAGGATAAAAGAACTTGAAAACAAATTCAAGTTTTTTTTTTTTTGATATCAGTAGCAAAACTCAATATTTCCAAATATTGCAAGAAGCATAAATAAAATAATAATATTTTATTCGACAAAATTCTGCAAAAAAACTTGCTTATAATGTAAAATAATGATATAGTTATAAAGTGAAAAAATGCGAAGGAGAAACATCATGAAAGCTAAAAGAATGAAAGACAACAAAGAGCAAAATATAAACGAAGAAGAATATAAATACGGACATATGAAAGAAAATTAGAAAGAGCTGAATACAAAATAAAAAAGAAAAAAATAAAGGACTAAAAATCTTTTTTAAGAGTTCTTATAGTAATAATAGTAATAATATTAGAATTGCGATTGCAGGATACTCATTTGTACATAGCAAATTAAGTAAAATGAAAACAGAATACATCGACAAAACAGCAATAGGAATAAGCGAAGAAGCAAAGGACTCATTAAAAAGGGTATAGAAACATTGCGCTACTTGGAATAGACAGTCGAGCTGATGATTATGGAACAGGAAATAGAAGCGACTGCATAATCATAGCAAGTATCAACGAAAAAAAAAAGAAGTAAAACTTCTATCGGTATATAGAGACACATATGTATACGTAACAGAAAACGGAAACAAAAAACTAGACAAAATAACACACGCGTATTCATATGGTGGGGCGCAAAACACACTTAAATCATTAAACGAAGCTTTAGACCTTAACATAACAGAATATGTTACAGTTAACTTTGATGCAGTTATAGCAGCAGTAAATGCACTAAATGGAGTAGAAATAGACATAACAAGCGAAGAATTAAAATACATAAATAGTTATATAGATGCAACATCACAAAGCTCAGGAGTAAAATCATCGCATCTATCAAAAGCAGGCAGACAAACAGTAGACGGAGTACAAACAGTAGCATATTCAAGGATTAGATACACGGCAGGAGGAGACTACAAAAGAACAGAAAGAATGAGAACAGTAGTGACTGCAATGGCAAAAAAGCAAAAACACTTAACATGGGACAACTAAACAAACTCGCAGACGAAATATTGCCAAGAGTAAGCAAAAACATAGAAAACAACGATATAATAGCACTAATACCAAGTGCACTATCATTCGACATAACAGAAAGCTTAGGCTGGCCATACAACGTAAAAGGAATAACAACAACAGCGTGGTATGGAGTACCAGTAACACTAGAAAGCAATGTAATAAAACTACACAAAGAACTATTTGGACAAGAAGACTACAAAGTTTCTGAAACAGTAAAAAAAGAAATGAATGATGCAATAATAAAAAAAGACGGATATACAGAATAAAAGAAAATAAGGGTGAAAAAATTGGCTAAGGCAAATGGAGTAGCAGAAAAAACAACAATGAACATAAATGGAAATTTGGCAATCGACATAAACGAGGACATACTATTTGACTATCCAACAGGAGTAGAAAAAAGTTGAAAAGAAATAAAAACAAACCCAAAAGTCTTATACAAAATTACCAAAAGAGCCATAGACATCATAGGAGCAATAATCGGAATAATACTACTTATACCAACAACAATATTAATATATATATAGCCAGAAAAATATTAAAAGAAGACCAAGGACCACTATTTTACGAACAATTAAGATATGGTAAAATGGAAAAATATTTAGACTATACAAATTTAGATCAATGTGTATAAATGCAGATAAAAAAACGAAAAGAATATTTAGACAACAATGAAGATGCAAAAAACGAATTTGAAAAAAACACATAAGTTACAAAAAGATCCGAGAATAACAAAACTAGGGTAACTTCCTAAGAAAAACAAGCCTTGATGAACTTCCTCAAATGATAAATATTTTAAAAGGAGAAATGAGTTTTGTCGGACCAAGACCAGTAATATCAGAAGAAGTAGAAGAATATGGGGTAAACAAAGACAAATTCTTAAGTGTAACACCAGGACTTACAGGCTATTGGCAAGTAAACGGAAGAAGCAATACTACATATGAAGAAAGAATGCTTATGGAACTTTACTATGTAGAAAATTGTTCATTATGGTTAGACATAAAAATATTCTTCAAAACATTCATAACAGTATTCAAAAAAAGAAGGAGCAATATAAAATGACCATTGATATAATTTGCCCGTTATATAATGCTGAAAAATATATAGAAAAATCAATATAACCAAATAAAGAACCAAAGCTTCTACAATAATATAAAAAATATAAACTATATTATTACAGAAAGCAAAGATGCAACAATATCAATAGTTGAAAAATTGCAAAAAAGAAGATGAAAAAATAAAATACAATGTAATAAAGAAACAAGAATTTTCACATAGTTTATCAAGAGAAAAATAGCAAAAGATTCAACAGCGGACATACTAGTTTTTATAACACAAGATGTAAAAATAGAAAAGGCAGACTGGCTAAAAAACTAACTACACCTATTATGAATAATGAAGTTGAAGCTACTTATAGCAGACAGTTGTGCGACAACAATACCATAGAAAAATACACTAAGAGAATGCAATTATCCTTCTCAATCTGTAATAAAAAATAAAGATGATATAGAAAAGTTAGGGCTAAATACTTTTTTTCTTTTCAGATGCTTCATCTGCAATAAAAAGAGAAATATTTAAAAACTAAATGGTTATGACGGAAAAGATTTTCCGACAAATGAAGATATGTATATTGCATACAAGTTGATTACAAATGGGTACAAAATAAAATATTGTGCAGACTCAGAAGTTGTACATTCGCACAAATTTACCTTAAAGCAACAATATAAAAGATATTATGATACTGGAAAATTCTTTAAACAAAACAGTATTTAAATGAATATAAAGTAAATAAATCTGGTGGTAAACTTGCTACCTATGTATTAAAGAGAACACTTCAAGAGAAAAAATTGGAAAGTTTTGCTTTTAACTTTGTACCAAATATGATGGCAAGATTTATTGGAATGAAAGTGGGAAAAATGAGATGAAAGAAGATTTAGTGAGAGTGTTAAATGTTGTGCCTAATATGAGGGCAGCAGGAGTAGAAACTTTCATTATGAATGTGTACAGAAATATTGACAGAACTAGGGTACAATTCGATTTTTTTAGTACACAGCGAAAAAAAAAAGAATTCTATGATGACGAAATAGAAAAACTAGGTGGAAAAAATTTACAGACTAACTTATAAAGACGATAAAAACTTTTTTTAAATATATAAAAGACTTAAATGATTTTTTTTTCTGAACACAAAGAATATGAAATTGTTCATGGACATATGCAAAGTATGATGCCTATATACTTAAAAATAGCAAAAAATCATAATGTAAAAATAAGAATTGGACATTCTCATAATAATTCTTATGAAAAAAAGTATGAAAGGAATTTTATTACATATTTTATCTAGAAGTTCAAAAAATATGCAAATATAAAATTTGCTTGTTCAGTTGATTCTGGAAAATATTTATTTGGAAAAAAACAAAAGTTGAAGTTATTAACAATGGAATAGAAATTGACAAATTTAAGTTTGAGGAAAGCAAACGTAACAAAATAAGAGAAGAACTAAAATTAAATGATGATGATATATTGATTGGAAACATTGGTAGGATGGAAAACAAAAAAATCAAATGTTTCTAGTTGAAGTTTTTTAAAAGTTACATGAAGAGAATAAGAAATATAAACTAATTATTATAGGAGAAGGAAGACTGGAAAATAAAATAAAAAAACAAATATCAAAATACCAGTTAGAAAATGTAACATATATTAAAAAAAGAATAAAAATGTAAATGAATATATGATGGCGATGGACATGTTTGCCTTACCATCATTATATGAGGGACTAGGTATTGTTCTAATTGAAGGACAAGCGTCCGGATTAAAGTGTTTTACAACACTAAATACTGTCGCAGAAGAAACTAATATAACTAGCAATATTAAATATCTAAAATTAAATAAAAATGTATGGAAAAATGCAATATTAAATACTAACGCAAGATATGATAGAACCGGAAATATGGAAAAAGAATGTAAAGAATTTGATATAAAAAATGTTGCTAAAAATTGGAAAATTTATATTTGAACTATTAGAAAAGGATAAGTAAAATGACAATAAATGAAAAAATAAAGGACATGGGACTTAAAGATAAAATAGAAAAGGAACTAAAACCGGAAATTTTAATAACAATATTGCTAATATCTTTCTGCTTTCAAAATCTTAATCTATTCGTTATTGGAGAACAAGCAATTAAAGTTTACAGAGTAGTAGTTATATTGTACATACTACTAATAATTATAAAAAAACAATTAGAGATTCCTTCGAAAAAACTAATGATAATGCTAATATATATGAGCATCATTTCCGTTTTGAATTTTTTGATATGGGAATGGAAAGATTGTTCTTTGAATATCTATTTGCATTTGGAATTTTGATGGTTGTATATAATATAGGTAAAAATTTCAAGATTGATGATTGGCTAAAGATTATACAAATTGTTGCTGTAATAGCAATAACATCCGTGGCTATAAATGTATTAATAAAATTTTAAGGAAATAATGAATTTTCACAACAATCCATATAATGAACATCCAAATTATAACGGAATATTTACAGGTGGCGTAAATTTGGAATGTACATGGATTGCAATGTTTGCATTTTTCTTTACCAATAAGAGAAAATGTGCTTATGTATATATGGGAATATCTACAACAATTTCTATTTTACTATCAAGTAGGGTAGGAATAATAATTAACATTATGGCCTTCTTATATATTCTGACAAATAGCGTAATTGAAATGAAAAAACAGAAAAATAATAAAGGCTTAAAACTATTAATAATAGGATTTATAATGATTGCAGTGATAGCGATTATCATAGGAATAGAGACTAATATATTTGATAATATAATAAACAGAATTATAAATGTCGGAAAAGATGGAGGTTCGCAAGGTAGAATAAGAATGTGGAAATACGTAATGGAAGCATTTGAAAAAAGACCTTTTGGATATGGTGCAGGTAATGCAATAAAAGGGCATAAGTGATGCATCAGGATTATGGTATGATGAAGATAATGTTCATAATTTATTATTTCAAATGATATTAGATTTTGGATTTGTTGGAGGTAGCATATATATATACATTATTGTAGATTTTATCAAAAAAATAACATTAAAAAAGATATTGGACAATCCGTTTATAATGTTTATACTAACATATATAATTATAGGCTGTATACAGTTTAAAGGCGCAGAATTAATAACATTTTTTATGATAGGAGCGTTTTTAACAATAAGTAACAAGGAAAGAAAGGATAACGAATCGGATTTATTAGGATGGATAAAAAGAAAATAAGTGTTTTTAATGACAGTATACAAGGAAAATGAAGAAGAACTTAGAGAGTCATTTGAATCAATAATAAATCAGACATATAAAAATCTGGAAATCATAGTAGTAATAGATTTTCCGGATGAAACATGGAGAAAAAGAACTTATAGAGCAATATAAAGATAAAAGAGTGAAACTAATATTAAATGAAAAAAATATTGGCTTACCATTAAGTTTGAATAAAGCATTAAAAGTGGCAACTGGGGATTATTACGCAAGAATGGATGCAGATGACATATCTACATTAGATAGATTTGAAAAACAATTGGAATACATAGAAAAAGAAGATTGTGATTTAGTTGGTTCTTATATGCAATACTTTTATGAGGGAAAGATCAGCAATTAGGGATATATCCAACAAAATCAGAAAACATCTGTAAACTATTAAAGTATAAGAGTTGTGTGTTACATCCTACTTGGCTTGCAAAACCAGAAGTATTTAAAGAGTTGAATGGATACAGAAATATCTTTTCTTGTGAGGATTATGATTTTTATTACGAGCATCTATTTATGGATTTAGACTTGCAAATTATCCAGAAGTTTTATATAAATGCAGATTATCTCCTAATAGTATTTCTAGAAGTAATGCAGGAAAACAGGAATTAATATCAGAATTGTTGAGAAAAGGTTATAAAAGGGAAAAGTTATTAGCGAACAAGAAATTAACAATTTCATCAACTCTAAAAAAATATAAGAGAAAGATAAAAAGTTACAATAACTATGGAGAAATGAAGAATAAAAAAGAGCAAGATATAGAGCAAATAAGTTTCCGATGTTTTATATATACTCTATATTGTTGTTACTAAATCTTAATCATTCTGTTAAAGATATTCGAGTAAAAAATATATAACAAATATATATTATTTAAAGATAAAAATGGGAGAAAAACAAAATGAGAGAAGAAATAATGGTATCTATTTTTATGCCTAGCATATAATCACGAAAAATATATAAAGATGCATTAGATAGTTTTATAAATCAGAATGTTAATTTTAAATATGAAATTATCATAAACGATGATTGTTCTACTGATTCAACAGCACAAATTATTAAAGAATATGCTGAAAAATATCCTCAAATAATTAAGCCAATTTTTCAAAAAGAAAATCAATATTCAAAACATAGAAGAATGCTTATAGATATTTTATTACCAGAAGCAAAAGGGCAAAATATTTTGCAATTTGTGAAGGAGATGATTATTGGACTGACCAAAATAAGCTACAAAAGCAATTTGATTTGATGGAAGCTAATGATGAATATTCAATGTGTGTCAAATGCAATGGTTGTGGATAACAATAAAAATAAAGTTGGAGAAATAAATACTGTAGAAAATAATTCAATCTTTAACATGTGATGATTTTATTCTAGGTGGAGGACAATATGTAGCAACAAATTCTATTTTTTTCAAGGATGAAATATATTGAACAATTACCTACATATTTTAATGATTTTTCTATCGATTATTTATGGCAGATTTTTTTTATCTAGTATGGGAAAAACATATTGCTTTAAGGAACCAATGGTTGCATATAGAATTAATACTGGCTCATCATGGACAGATAAGATTATGAATGATGAAAGTAAAAAAATATAAGCATAAATAAAAAAAATTGTAAAAAAACTTAAAGAAATTAACGAATATACAAATAAAAAACATGATGATGCAATAAATAAAAAATTATTGAATTACAATTTAATATATTTTACCTAGAAAATAATTTTAAAATGATGGAGCAAAGAGCCTTATTTATCATATAAAAAGAGACTACCTAGAGGAAAAGAATAAAAAATTTTGTTAAAAGAAAAAGCTCCATTTATATTTAAAATACTAAAAAAGGAAAAATTAAAAATAAAGCATAGATAAAAATCAAAGGAGATTTAAATATATGAAAAAAGTTAATGTTACTTGGAGGAATGAGATATTTAGTTCCTGTTATAGAGGCAGCACATAAATTGGGTGTTTATGTAATTACTTGTGACTATTTACCAAACAATATTGCACATAAGTATTCAGACGAATATTGCAATGTTAGTATCCTTGAGAAGGACAAGGTCCTAGAAAAGCTAAAAGAGTTAAAAATAGATGGAATTCTTTCTTTTGCCTGTGACCCTGGAGTTGTAACTGCTGCATATGTTGCAGAAAAAATGGGACTACCATCTTCTGGACCTTATGAATCTGTTGAAATATTACAAAACAAGGGAAAATTTAGAAAATTTTTAACAGAAAATAATTTTAATGTTCCTGTTGCAAAACAATATACAGATATTGAAACAGCTTTAAATAATACTGAAATGTTTAATTGGCCTGTAATTGTTAAACCAACAGACTCGGCTGGAAGTAAAGGGTGTAACTAAAGTAGAAGAAAAAGACAAATTAAAAGATGCCATAAATTATGCTTTAAAATTTTCACATAGTAATGAATTTATAATAGAGGACTTTTTAGAAAAAAGTTGGAGATTCATCAGATTGCGATTCTTTTTCGATTGATGGAAAGTTAAAGTTTGTATCTTTTTCTGCACAAAAGTTTGATGAAAATTGTGAGAATCCATATACTCCTGCTGCATTCACATGGCCTGCATCAATATCAAAAATACATCAGGAAGAACTTACAAATGAAATACAAAGATTATTAACTTTACTTAATATGAAAAGTTCTATTTACAACATTGAAACTAGAGAATGCACAAATGGAAAAGCATATATCATGGAGTGTTCACCAAGAGGTGGAGGAAACAGACTAGCAGAAATGATTAGATATATGACTGGTGTGGACATGATAACCAATATTGTTAAATCTGCACTAGGAATGGAACTTGATGTCATTGAGCAGAAAGAAATAAAAGATAATTGGGCTGAAATCATTCTTCATAGTGAAAAAGAAGGAATTTTTGAAAAACTATGGATTTCAGAAGAAATCAGTTCAAATATTGTAGAAAATGATTTATGGATAGAAACAGGAACACATGTAGGAGGCTTCTCAGGAGCAAATGAGGCTATTGGAACCATGGTATTGAAATTTGATAGTGAAATTCAAATGAATAATGTTTTTAAATAATCAGAATAACTACATTAAGGTAATTGTAGATTAACGATAGGAGGAAGAAAAATGAAAAAAAATTATTGTATTTGGAGCTAGTGGAGATACTGGAAAATATTTTGTGGATTATTTATTAAACAATTTCAAGGATAAGTATAAAATAATTGCATCTGGGTCAAGAGATTGCGAATATTATAAAAAAAAAATAGGTATTCAATATATTAAAGTAGACATTACTAAAAAAGAGGAATTCGAAAAGTTACCTAAGGAAAATATTTTTGCAGTAGTAGATTTAGCTGGACTAATGCCTGCAAGAATGAAAGGGTATGAACCTTATAAATATATAGATGTTAATATAACAGGAAACTTTAATATATTAGAATATTGCAGAATAAACAAAGTAGATAGAATATTGTATGCACAGAGCTTTGGAGATATTAAAGATTATGGAGAGACTGAGTTAGTACTTAAAGCGGACATGACTCCTAAATTTAATTATAATACAGATCATACTATTTATGTAATGACTAAAAACTTTGCGGCAGACATGATAAAAAAATTATAACCAAAGATATAATATCAATGCATTTATATTTAGACTACCAACAATATATTTATATTCAAAAATTGATACATATTATGTGGATGGAGAAGAACATAGAATAGGTTATCGATTACTAATGGACAAAAAGCTATGAAAGGCGAAACAATAGAGATTTGGGGAAATGAAAATAGAGTAAAAGACATGGTATATGTAAAAGATTTTTGCCAAATGATGGCAAGAGCATTGGAAGTAAAAACAAAAAATTTGGTCATTATAATGTGGGAACTGGAATAGGAACATCTCTTAAAGAGCAGATAGAGGGGATTGTTGAGGTTTTCTCACCTAAAGATAAAAAATCAGAGATTATACAGGCTAAAGACAAGCCTAATGCTCCGCAATACATAATGGATATTGAGCCAGCTAAAAAGAACTAGGGTATGAGCCAAAATATGACTACATAAATATGCTAAAAGACTTTAAAAAAAGAAATGGAAGAGAAAAGGTTTGAATAAAGAGGTAGATAAAATGGATAAAAAAATTTTAGTAACACAGTCTTCAATACCAACACTTGAAGAATATAGTAAGGAAATAGAAGATATATTTGAGACAAGATGGCTTACAAATATGGGAGTAAAACATCATGAACTTGAAGACAAACTGTGTGAAAAATTAAAAAGTGAAAAATATATCATTATTTAATAATGGACATTTAGCACTATATACAGCAATTAATAAAATGAATTTATCTGGAGAAGTAATTACTACACCGTTTTCATTTGCTTCTACAACACATGCAATAGTACAAAATGGATTAACGCCTGTATTTTTGCGACATAAACGAAGATGATTACACAATTGACGTAAACAAAATAGAAGAATTAATTACAGACAAAACAACAGCTATAGTACCTGTTCATGTTTATGGACATATTTGCGATGTTGAAGCAATTGAGAAAATAGCTAAGAAACATAATTTAAAAGGTTATTTATGATGCAGCTCATGTATTTGGAGTTGAAGTAAATGGAAGAGGAATAGGAAGCTACGGAGATATTTCAATGTTCAGTTTCCATGCAACAAAGGTGTTTAATACTATTGAGGGAGGAGCCTTAGTTTATAATAATCCAGAACTAAAACAATCAATAGATAGTTTCAAAAACTTCGGAATAATAGACCAAGAGCATGTTATAGATGTTGGAATTAATTCTAAGATGAATGAATTCCAAGCTGCAATGGGATTATGCAACTTAAGACACTTTGATGAAGAAATTGCAAAAGAGGGAAAAAGTATATAATGTATATACAGAAAGGTTATCTGGAATTCCAGGAATTACTATATCTAAGACTCAAAAAGGTGTAAAGCCAAACTTTGCATACTATCCTGTAATATTTGATGAAACTGTATTTGGAAAGACAAGAGATGAAGTAGCAGAAGAACTAAAAGGAAAACATTTTCTCAAGAAAATACTTCTATCCATTAATATCAGATTACGATTGTTACAAAGATAGATTTGATTCAAGAAAAACACCAGTCGCAAAGAAGATATCAGATAGAGTATTGACAATACCTATGTACGCAAATCTTTCTGTGAAAGATGCAAATAGAATTTGTGATATAATTTTAAAAAATAATCAAAGGAATAAAGTATGGATAACTCAAAACAAAATGTATTTTCAAATGTAATATGGAGATTTGCCGAAAGGTGTGGAGCACAAGTTGTTTCATTTATTGTGTCAATTGTACTTGCAAGAATTTTAGCTCCAGAAGCCTATGGAACAATTGCTTTAATTATGGTATTTACCAATATTCTTCAAGTTTTTGTGGATAGTGGTTTAGGCAATGCTTTGATTCAAAAAAAAAAAAAAGATGCTGATGATTTAGATTTTTCAACAGTATTCTTTTCAAACATAACAATGTGTTTGTTTTTGTATGTAGGGGTATTTTTTTATGTGCACCAGCGATTGCTAGTTTTATAATGACAATTCGCTTGTAGCAATTGTAAGGGTTCTAAGTTTAACGATTGTTATATCAGGAGTAAAAATGTGCAACAGGCATATGTTTCTAAAAAGCTGATTTTTAAAAATTCTTTTTTTGCAACACTTGCTGGTACTGTTGGGGCTGCAGTTGTTGGAATTGTTATGGCTCAAAAGGGATTTGGAGTATGGGCTTTAGTTGCACAACAATTATTTAATTTAACTGTTGATACTATTGTATTATGGATAACTGTTAAATGGAGACCAAAATTAATGTTCTCATTTAAAAGATTAAAAAGAACTATTTTCGTATGGCTGGAAATTATTGGTGTCATCATTGTTGGATACGACTTATGAAAAATGTAAGGCAATTGGTGATAGGCAAAATTTATTCATCTGCTGATTTAGCTTTTTTATAACAAGGGAAAGCAATTTCCAAACCTAATAGTAACTAATATAAATACGTCAATAGACAGTGTATTACTACCAACGATGTCAAATGAACAGGAAAATAAGTCTAGAGTGAGAGACATGACAAGACGAGCAATAAAGACGAGTATATTTATAATGGCTCCATTAATGATGGGACTTGCTTTTACGTCGAAAACATCGTTACATTATTATTGACAGAAAAATGGTTGGAATGTGTTCCATATTTGTGCATATTTTGTATAACCTTTATGTTTTACCCAATACATACGGCAAACCTTAATGCAATAAAAGCAATGGGAAGAAGCGATTTATTTTTAAAAAGATGGAAATTATAAAGAAAGTTGTGGGAGTGATACTTTTTGGTTGCAACGATGTATATTAGCCCTATGGCAATGGCTTTGCAGTCTACTGGTAAGTGGACTTTTTAAGTCAGATAATTAATTCATGGCCTAATAAAAATTATTAGGATATAGCTATATAGAACAGGTAAAAAAGATATATTACCAAGTGTTTTACTTGCAGTGTTTATGGGAGTTATAGTATATTTAATTGGATTGATTAAATTACCTATAATCTTATCGCTTGTGTTTCAAGTTGTGGTAGGAGGAACAATATACATTTTAGGAGCTAAAATTTTAAAAATTGATTCATTTCAGTATTTATTTGAATTGCTTAAAAAGTATATTAAAGAAAAAATAAAGGAATAATTTAGAGGGATA
>VOFC01002080.1_pt1 | contig 40385 bp, 67 predicted proteins | sample 5384161 | NCBI WGS metagenome assembly VOFC01 (sample SAMN12384722, study PRJNA508395) | human gut metagenome | isolation source: healthy gut B | host: Homo sapiens
CAATGTTGTTATGAAAATGCAGAACGTTGCCTATACCGTGAGTGATTGTGCAGAAGTACTGCTAAAAATAAGCTGGAAGGTTGCCCTTTTTGATTCCTCAAGATGTGCTGACATCTGTTTAGCAGCTTCTTGCCAGTCGTTGCGCAGGCATGCCCGGATAATGTCAAGATGTTCCTGAAAAGTGTCGTCTAATCGTTTTTCGGAAATATTCCCGGTCATATAGCGGAAACGTTCTGCCTGTGTTTGTATCATATTGTAGTTTTGATGGATATAAGTGTTTGGGCACGCATCGACAACGAAGTTGTGAAATTCCGTATCTAATTCGTAAAAAAATAATCATTATTATTATAACAGTTATGATTCGTTTTACTGGAACTGAAAATATTATAAAAATCTTTTAACCGCTCCACAGAGAGGGCATTACCATAATTTAAAAGAATATACGGCTCATATAATTGCCGTACTTCAAAAATCATATTGATCGTATTAATGGAAAGAGGCATTACGATAATGCCTTTTTTTGTGTTTTATTTCAATTAATCCCTCCTGCTCTAAACGGCTTAGCGCATCACGTACGGTGTGCGGCTCAGACCTAATTCAGTAGTGAGAAGTTCTTCATTTAAAAAGTTCCCGGTGCATATTCACAGGTTACGATTTTTGGCGGATCGTATTGTAAGCCTGTGTTTTTAAATTCATTTTTGACATAACAGATACTCCCATAACAAGAAAATAATATTAAATATTCTTTTTCATTCTAGCATACGGACAAAATAAACACAACAGATTCACAAATGAGCTGCCAAAATGAATGCGAAGCCTGCCTGATGAGGGGTAACAAAAGTGAATTGTGCATTATTGACAAAATATGATAAAGAATTATTTGCAACATGTACAATTGACATGCAAATAACATGATATTATAATCTGATGTATACAACATAGTATGTAACGATAAGTACAAAGACAGAAACATAAAAAGCATACCAAAGGATAAGAGGAGGATGACACATGAAAGCAATGTATATCAACGCACCAGGCGAAGTGGAAATCAAGGAGATCGATATGCCGGTGAGAAAAGAAGGAGAAGTATTATTAAAACTTTTTATATGGAGGAATCTGTGGAAGTGATCTTGGATCATACCGTGGAACATTTGCATATTTTGATTATCCGAGAATTCCGGGACACGAATTTTCAGCCGAAGTCATTGAGGCAGATGAGAACAATGAATATGGGATCAAACCGGGAATGATCGTTACCTGTAATCCATATTTTAACTGCGGACACTGCTATTCCTGCGCGCATGGAATCGTAAACGCATGTATGGATAATCAGACCATGGGATGCCAGCGGGATGGAGCTTTCCGCGAGTACATCACAATGCCGGTAGAAAGAGTGTATGACGGAAAAGGTCTGGATCCGAAAACCTTAGCAGCAATCGAACCGTTCTGTATCAGTTATCATGGTGTCAGCCGTGCAAATGTCAAAGAGGGAGATAAAGTGCTTGTAGTCGGAGCCGGAACGATCGGTGTACTTGCAGCCATCGCAGCAAAAGCAAAAGGCGCAACAGTTTATATTTCAGACGTATCCGAAGGTAAGCTTGAAATGGCAAAAGAGTTCGGCGTAGACGGAACATTGCTGAATGATTCACCGGAGCATTTTGACAAAGGAGTGGCAGAGCTTACAGAGGGAAATGGATTTGATGTGACGATCGAGGCTGTTGGACTTCCATCTACTTTCCAGAATTGTATTGATGCATGTTGTTTCGGTGGCCGCATGGTTCTGATCGGAGTCGGCAAGAAGAACCTTGACTTCAACTTCACACTGATCCAGAAAAAAGAACTGAATGTATTTGGTTCGAGAAATGCATTGAAAAAAGACTTCTTAGAGTTGATCGATCTTGTTCATGAGGGCAAAGCTCCACTGGAAAAGATCATCACAAATGTCTATCCGTTTGAGGATGCAGCAAAGGCTTTGCAGACTTTGCAAACAATCCGGGAGACATGTTAAAAGTAGTTTTTGATTTTTCCGGTATTAACAAATAAAAAGTCAGAAACGGTTGGAGAAAAAAAGGAGGTTTTACACTATGAGATTAAAAGATGACAGCAGTGATACTGTCAGGCCTGATGTTATTGCCTTTAACTGCCTGTGGAAGCGCCAGCCAGACAGGATCGGATGCAGCATCGTCCGTAGAACCGGAGATTGTATTGGATGTGGCATTTGAGAATAACAGCAGTGAACCGATCGGCGCAGGATGGAAGAAAGCACGAGGAGATCATAAAAGAAAAGTCCGGTGGAAAAATGGCGATTGAAGTGTACCCGGATTCACAGCTGGGAGACAAATCATCTTTGATTGATTCCATGCTTTTGGGAGAGCCGGTATGCACGCTTGCAGACGGAGCGTTTTATGCAGATTATGGGATCAAGGACATGGGAATATTATTTGGACCATTTCTCTTTTGATGACTGGGATCAGTGCTGGACATTGATCGAATCAGACTGGTATGAGGATCAGTGCAAAAAGATGGAAGAAAAAAGGATTAAAATTATCGCTTCCAACTGGATGTATGGAGAACGCCATACACTTACCAATGTTCCGGTAAACAGTGTAGATGATCTGAAAGGATTAAAATCCGCGTACCATCTAATGAGATACAGTCATATGGATTTGATGTCCTCGGAGCAACCTCTACCGGTATGGCATTAGGAGATGTTTATCAGGCATTGCAGACAAAGACAATTGATGGAGCGGAGAATCCGATCGCTACCCTGATGGAAGAAAGCTGCATGAAGTGGCTCCATATCTGATTCTGGACGGACATGTTAAAAACTTCACAACATGGGTGGTGTCAGCTGACTGGTTTAACAGCCTCACAGAGGAACAGCAGAACTGGCTTGTCGAGACGGCACAGGAAGCCGGAGAATACAACAATCAGGTATTGCAGGAGGCGGAGCAGGGTATTTACAGCTGATGGTCGACGAGGGAGTGACCGTTGTCGATCCATCTGAGGAAGTGCTAGAAGGTTTCCGGGAAAAAGCAGCTCCATTCTATGAGATGGGAGACCGTTTCGATGGTCAGACGGACTGTACGATACAGTGCGCAAGGCAATGGGAGCAGAGGAATAGGAGAGGATGAGCATGGAAAATAAGAAAAAGAGCAAATGGAGTTTTTTAGCGAATTTAGATGTTATCGTAGCATCTGTCATTCTGGCGATCCTGATCATATTAACATTTGCCGGGGTTATCTGGCGTTATGTGTTTCATGCACCATTTACATGGTTAGAGGAAGTTCAGACATCCCGTATGGTGTGGATCACATTTGCGGCAGCAGGTGCGGCATTCCGAAATGGTAACCATGTTGCGATCGAGATGATCGTGGATCTCATGCCGGAAAAAGCACAAAAGGTAATGGAGATCATGATTGCAGTTATTGTGGTTGTGATATTAGGTTTCCTATTTGTACAGACCATTCCGTATTTAAAGATATTTCTGGAAAGTGGACGTTCCACCAGTATGTTACATATTCCTTACATTGTAGTGTATGGCATTTCACTTTTTTCCTATGTGGATATGGTGATCAGTTTTATTTACAGCATACTTCATGGCGTAAAATCTGAGGCAAAGGAGGCAGCAAGCAGCAATGAGTGATATTCTTCTATTGGCAGCAATCGTAATGTTGGTACTTTTATTTTTGAAGGTGCCTGTATATTTGGCAGTATTGGGCGGCTCTATGGTGTATTTTGCACTGAACCCGCATGTGAGCGCAGCAGTGTTTGCACAGCAGACGATTATCGGAACTGAAAAAAATTTCACTGCTGGCAATCCCGTTTTTTGTCTGCGCCGGAATTTTTATGAATTACACCGGTGTCACGAAAAGGATCATGGATTTCTGTGAGGTTGTGACAGGGCAGACTTCCGGGTGGACTTGCACAGGTCAATGTCCTTCTCTCAACGGTCATGGGAGGTCTGTCAGGTTCTAATATTGCGGATGCCGCAATGGAATCCAAAATGATGGTTCCGGAAATGACAAAAAAGGATTTTCCCTTGAATTTTCCAGTGTCGTGACAGCAGCGTCCTCAATGATCACACCGTTGATCCCGCCAGGAATCGCAATGATACTCTACGGATGTATTGCAAACGTATCCATCGGAAAACTGTTTATGTCAGGTCTTGGGGTTGGGGCATTGCTCTGCATCACCATGATGATATTAGTTGGGGTTATCTCAAAAAAACGTGGATATGGTAACATTTCCACAGAGAAAATGACATGGTCACGCTTCTGGAAGGCATTTAAACCTGCAATTTTACCGCTCTTACTTCCGATCATTATCATTGGAGGTATCAGAATTGGCGTGTTCACTGCAACAGAGGCAGGAGCAGTTGCTATCATTTACGCAGCTTTTCTTGGATTGCTTTATAAAGAGATGCATATCAAAGACATGATACAGGGGTTAAAAGAGACTGCCTGCACAACAACGTCCATCATGCTGATCGTTTCAGCAGCATCTGTATTTTCATGGATCCTGACAAAAGAGCAGATCCCACAGTGCTCTGACTGCATGGATGCTTGCAAACATTCACAGTAAATTTGTATTCCTGATCGTTGTGAATATTTTCCTTCTGATCGTCGGAATGTTTATCGAGGGAAATGCTTCCATGATCATTCTTGTTCCATTGCTTGCACCGATCGCAAAAAGCATATGGCATTAACGAGATCCAGTTTGCGATGATCTACATCTTTAACAATGCGATCGGAGCACTTTCACCACCTATGGGAACCCTGATGTTCGTAACCTGCTCCATCACAAAATGTAAGACGGCAGCGTTTATTAAGGAAGCAGTTCCATTCTACATTCTGCTGATCGTAAACCTGTTGCTCCTCACATGGTTTGAGCCATTTACAACATTTCTTGTAAATTTAGTTATATTAGTTTAAATGGAGAAAATGCGGCTGCCACATAAACATGTGCAGTCCATTTTCCATATCAGTGATAAAAAAGAAAGGGAATAAATAATGGAAAAATTAAATTATGATGTAATAAAAAAAGTTGGCTATGATGGATATCTTCTGAAAGAAGCACCGGAAAAAGTGATGCAGTTTCGGTGAGGGAAACTTCCTTCGTGCTTTCGTAGATTACTGGTTCGACCTTGCAAATGAGAAGGCAGGCTGGAACGGAAAATGCTGTCTGGTACAGCCGATCGCACAGGGGCTGAGCGACATGATCAATGAGCAGGAAGGACTCTACACGTTATATCTGCGTGGAAGTGAAAACGGTCAGAAAGTGGATGACAAGCGTGTGATCTCCAGCGTGAGCCGCTGCTTAAACCCATATGAAAAGCAGGCTACGAGGCAATGATGGAATTAGCAGCCAGCGATGAACTTGAGATCATCGTTTCCAACACAACAGAGGCTGGTATCCAGTATGACCCTTCCTGCAAAAAGATGACTGCCCACCGTCAAGTTTTCCGGCAAAACTGACACAGGTTCTCTATCATCGTTACCAAGCAGGAAAAAAGGTATCATCATGCTTGCCTGCGAGCTGATCGACAACAACGGTAAAGAGCTGTTAAAGTGCGTCAACCAGTACATCGAGCAGTGGGGGCTTGAGGACGGATTTAAAAAAATATGTCAATGAGGACTGTACCTTCTGCGGTTCTCTTGTTGACCGTATCGTACCGGGACGCATCCGTGATGAGAAAGAGGTAGCGGAGTTAGAACAAAAACATGGTTACACAGATTCGTTATTGGATGTCGGAGAAGTATTTGGCGTATGGGTCATCGAAGGTGATGAAAAGTTAAATGATGTCCTTCCTTTCAAAAGGCAGGACTTTCCGATAAAGTATTTGTTGTGCCGGATATGAGTCCATATAAAAGAGAAAGGTGCGCATTTTGAACGGAGCGCACACCGGATTCGTGCTTTGGCGCATATCTCGCAGGAGAAAATATTGTGCGTGACTGCATGCATGACGACGTCATCAAAGGTTTTATGAACAAAATGCTTTATGATGAGGTGATTCCGACACTTCCATTAGATAAAGACGATCTGCTGAAATTTGCAGCAGCAGTTTCAGACAGATTTAACAATCCATTTGTAAATCATGAATTGATGAGTATCTCTTTAAATTCAACATCAAAATGGAAAGCGCGCAACATGCCTTCTTTTTATGGAATATATCAAAGAACAGGGAAAACTTCCTGTGTGCCTGACAATGTCTCTGGCTGCCTATATAGCCTTTTACAGCAATGACATTCAGGAATTGACAGATGCGGGACTCATCTGCAGACGTCCGGCAGGAAACGAATATACCGTAAGTGATGACAGATGGGTGCTGGAATTTTATTATGAACATCGGGATGCATCTGCGGCGGAACTGGTGCATGAAGTGCTTACTAAATAAAAAAATGTGGGATCAGGATCTGACCGGAATCGAAGGATTAGAGAAAGCGGTCACAGAGGATCTTGAGAAAATACGCAGGGAAGGAGCAAAGGCTGCTTATGCAGGCTGCCTGTAAATGCTTATGAAGACGATACAGATAGCACCGGCGGATAATGTGGCAGTTGCACTCTGCCCGATCAATGCAGGAGAGACCGTACAGTCCGGCGATCTGAGTCAGGTCGTGGTGACAGAGGCAATCCCGCAGGGACATAAGATCGCTTTGAAAAATATTGCAAAAGAAGAGAACATTATCAAATATGGCTTTGTGATCGGACATGCAACGACAGACATTCCGGCAGGAAGCTGGGTACATACGCATAACATGGCGACGAATCTGTCCGGTGAAATTGAATATTCCTATCATCCGGAACTTAAGCAGCCGGCATCAGAAAAACCGGAGTGTTTTAACGGATTCCGCAGGAAAGACGGACGTGCAGCGATCCGGAATGAGATCTGGATCATTCCGACCGTAGGGTGTGTCAATGACGTTGCTAAGAGAATGACAGCACTCAATCAGGATCTTGTGACCGGAACAATAGACGGTCTGTATACATTTGATCATCCATTTGGATGCAGCCAGACGGGACATGACCATGCGCAGACCAGAAAGCTTCTGGCGGCGCTTGTACGCCATCCCAATGCAGCAGCAGTACTTGTATTGGGACTTGGATGTGAGAATCTGACACATGAACAGTTCGTGGAGGAACTGGGCGATTATGATGCGGACAGAGTCAAATTCTTAACCTGTCAGGAAGTGGAGGATGAATTTGAAGCCGGAAGAAAATTATTGGAAGAATGTGCAGCCTATGCCGGACAGTTCCACAGGGAACCGATCCCGGTCAGTGAGCTTGTAGTCGGGATGAAGTGCGGAGGCTCCGACGGACTTTCCGGCATCACCGCAAACCCGGCAGTAGGCCGTTTCAGCGACATGCTTGTGGCAAGAGGCGGTTCCACAGTTCTGACAGAAGTACCGGAAATGTTTGGTGCAGAGGGATTTTTAATGAACCGCTGTATTAATAAAGAGGTGTTTGAAAAAAGCTGTCAGTATGATCAACGGATTCAAAAAATTATTTTATAAGCCACAACGAGGTCGTATACGACAACCCAAGCCCGGGAAACCGTCAGGGTGGTATTACAACGCTCGAAGACAAGTCCTGCGGCTGCGTACAAAAAGGTGGTACAGCCCCGATCATGGATGTGATCGGATATAGGGGACGCTGTTGTGACAAAGGGATTAAATATGCTTTATGGACCTGGCAACGATCTTGTATCTGCAACGGCCATGACGGCTGCCGGAGCGCACATGATCCTGTTCACAACAGGTCGCGGAACACCGTTTGGAGCGCCGGCTCCGACATTGAAAGCTGTCCACGAACAGCCGGCTTGCGGAAATAAAAAAGGATGGATCGATTTTGATGCGGGTCCGATCGTTGAAGGAGAATCTATTGACGACGCAGCAAAACGTCTGTTACAGCTGGTGATCGAAGTTGCCAATGGAAAAGAAACACAGACTGAGAAGCGTGGATACAGAAGCATTTCCATTTTTAAGGATGGGGTTGTTTTGTAAAAGGAATCTTTAAGCAGGGATATCATTCCAGAAAACAGGGGTACACAATGTGTGTCCTGCAATCTTGGAATATCCCTGCTTTATTTTGCTTTTTAGTAAAAGGTCTGTTATGATTAAGAAAATAATGTGTTTTTATATGTAAGCATAAGAGGAAATGACATGATAACAACAGTTTTATTAGATTTAGATGATACCATTCTTGATTTCCACAAGGCAGAAAAGGAAGCGCTGAAAAAAGCACTGCAAAAAGTTGGAGTGGAGCCAACAGAAAAATTGCTGGCGAGGTACAGTGAGATCAATCTGGCACAATGGAAAAGTTAGAACGCGGTGAGTTGACGCATGAGGAAGTGAAAATAAGCCGTTACCATATTTTTTTGAAGAATATGGGATAAAAGCATCGCCGGAAGAAACTGCGAAATGTTATGAGCAGAATCTTGCATATGAGCACGAAAAAAGTGGACGGTGCGCTCGAACTTTTACAGAAATTGCACGGCAAGTACAGATTGTATGCTGCATCCAACGGAACTTACGAAGTGCAGAGAAGGCGTATTGAGGAATCCGGGATCAAACCGTATTTTGAGGACTTTTTTATTTCGAAAAAAATCGGGTATTATAAACCGGAAAAAATTTTTTGATTATTGTTTTACACATATTCCTGACTTTAAGCTGGAAGAGAGTGTCATTGTGGGAGACAGTTTATCCTCAGATATTCTTGGTGGAAAAATGCAGGTCTGACTACAATCTGGTATCAGAGAGACAGAAATATAACAGATCATGGTACGATCCATCCGGATTACCGCATTTTTGAATTGAGCGAATTGCCGGATTTATTAAAAAAATTGAAATAGCAGATAGAAAATGCAAAGGGAACAGAGATAAAGAGCATAAAAAAGTACAGCAACAGAAATAAATGGAATAAATCGCAGTAATGTGCTAAAATAAAAGAAATCATGGTTCAAATTCAAAATATGGAATGTCAGCAATCACAAAATAGAAAATCATTAGGAACCATATTTTTGACATTGGGCAGCAGGAAAGGATATTTTTATTATGGAAGAAAAGACAACAATGGAAATTACAAACGATAGATTGGAGGAGGCAATCAAAGATTACGCAGCAGACCGGACAAAAGAAAAGCTTACAGCAGTCTTAAATCTGCTTCGTCCGACGAAACTGTTAGTTCCGGCAATGTTAAAAGCACCGGATCAGCCAACTCCCCTGCTTTTTTGAAGAGTGGTGCCGGCGAACAGTATTTTGTAGTGTACACCTCCAAAGAGCAGATGGCAAATGCACCAAAAAGCCAGGCACTCTTAAGTATGCCATTTCCAGCATGCAACAGCGTTGCTGTAAAACCGGAATTGAATTTAAGCGGAATGGTCATCAATCCATTTACCGATAATCTGGTATTGAAGATTGAACTGATCCAGAAACTGCATGAGGCAGATGAGAAAATGGCAAAACAGCCAAAAGCAGATCAAAATGACACCACAGCAGTTTCAGGCATTTGTGAAAAATCAGACAGAATTTTCTGTGATCCCAAAGCGCTTGTATACAGAAAAAAGCGGAATTCGTGCAAAAAACTCTGCGATGAGAAAGAGGCATTCGTCAATGAGCTTTTTGCGGCAGCATTCAAAGAGCCAAAACTTTATCCATATACAGAGGATGATTATTCCGTTATGGCATTGGATATTTCAGAGGATCTGACACTTATCCGCGTGGATCTTCCGGATAAAGGATTAGTGCCGCCACTTTGCTACAGAATCTATATTACATACAATCCATTAAAAGATGAGGCACATTATTATACGATCGAGATGACAAAAGAGAAGGATGTAAGACTTCTCGGCGGCGTGACAGAGGATGCAAAACACGTCAGCTATGGAAATGCACCGGTGGAGGGCGCAGAACTTCAGGAGATCATGAATCTCGCAAAAAATCCCGGGGAACTGACAAGTTAATTTGAAGTTTGGATTTAAACTGCCACTTGCAGGTTATGTTACGGATTTTTACAGCCTGCAAGCGGCAGTTTTTAAGTGAAACGCTGGTTAATGCATGATGATATCCGCATATTGTCCGCGTACTACGGAGAGCAGTGCATCCGGATTGACGGTAATGGAGGTTCCGATACGTCCACCGCTGATATAGATTTTGTCAAAATTTCTGGCGCTGTCATGGAGAACGGTAGGAAACTGTTTTTTCATGCCAAGGGGAGTGCATCCACCACGTACATAACCGGTAATGGCTGTGATATCTTTTACGTGGATCATTTCTACGGATTTTTCACCGACTGTTTTTGCGGCAACTTTCAGATCAACTTCCTCTGCGATCGGCAGTACAAAAACATAATATTGTTTACTTTTTCCCTGCATGACAAGTGTTTTTAAAAGACTGCTCCACAGGGAGCTCCGGTGGCTTCGGCTGTGTGAAGCCCATCGATGAATTCGTCACATTCATAATTAATAATTTCATAAGGTATTTTATTTTTGTCAAGAATGCGCATGGCATTCTAACTAATTTGAAAGATTAAGCGATAACTTCCAGATGATAAAGCAGAAGTATAGGGTTTGATTCATATGATTTCAGTAAAAAAACAGAGAATTGCTGCTATTATGGTTTTAAGTTCCATCATGCTGATTTTACTTTTGTCGCTAAATTTCCGAATCTGGAGTGGATATTATGCAGAAGGGGATTTGGAAAGTATAGTCATACAGCAGATGGAATGCTTGGAAAAGTCAAATAGTGAAAACGATATAAGCGAAAGTATATGTTTGCATTTCTATGAGTGTATATGTTTCGGTGGAATAGAAATAATGGCGCTCTGGGTATATGATGGCTTTAAAGACCTCGGACAAGGTGAGTTTTCTTTCAGACCGGGAGTTACCCTTTGCAGTCTATCGGTTCGGATGGATGATTAAATACTTCTGATAATCAAATTTAAAATTTATTATCAGGAGGAACTTCGATGTATGTATTAAATGCAAATCATATTTCAAAAAGTTATAAAACTGCAGGAGAAACTATGCGGATTTTGCAGAATGTGAATCTGCAAGTTATGAAAGGAGAAATGGTTGCTATTATGGGACCATCCGGCAGTGGAAAGACTACGCTGCTCCATGTGCTGACCGGGGTTGACACACCGGACGATGGAGAAATCGTAATAGGAGGAGAAACGTTTTCACAGCTTACGGAAGAAGAGAAGGCATTTTTTCGCAGAAAGCATATGGGAATGATTTTTCAGGATTTCCAGCTTTTGGAGAGTTTGACGGTAAAAGAAAATATATTGTTACCACTCATTCTTGAACGAAAAGAAGCAGACATCCAGCAAAAGCGTTTTTCAAGAATAGCGTATGTGCTCGGCATTGAAAAATTAGCTGACAAAGGAATTACGGAAATATCGGGAGGTCAGAAACAGAGAGTTGCGATTGGCAGGGCGCTGATCAATGAACCGGATATTATTTTTGGAGATGAGCCAACAGGAAGCCTTGACCGAAAGACCACCGGGGATGTGATGCGATGTATGAAACAGATGAATCAACGGTCTGGCATCAGCTTTCTGCTTGTAACACATGATGCTTATACGGCATCCTTTTGTGACCGGGTACTTTTTCTACAGGATGGGAATCTGGCAAAAGAAGTAAAGAAAGAGAACACTGCCGATAATTTCAGAGAAGATATATGGAAAACGCTGTGCGGTTTGGGAGGTGGAAAAGATGACCTTTTTTGATATTTCCCGAAAGATGCTGAAAGCTGGTTTTTACAAATATCGATTGTACTTTCTATGCAATTTATCTGCAACGGCATTATTCTGTTGTTTTGCAGTTATTTCCACAAACAGGACGTTTATGAATGCGTCGATTGTAAATTCATCAATATCCAATAACATTTATCTTCCATTTTTTCTGTCTGCAGTGTTTCTGTTTTTTTTTCTTCCTGTTTCGTGTCAGGCATTTCTGGCATCAAGAAAACAGGAATACGGCGTGATGTTTTCTCTTGGCATGAGCCGGAAGGAAGCGTTTAGAAACTTACTTTTTGAAAATGTGATCATATCCGTGCTGGCATTAGCAATAGCACTTGCAGCAGGAACTGTGCTGTCATTTTTATTTTTTTCCGTTATCATTTATGCAATAGATGTTCACGGAGTGCAATGGCAGTTTTGCCCGGAAGCATATAAGCTTACAGCAGTTCTATATACAGTAGTGGTGGCAGTTGCCTTTATCCTGAATGCCGGGAGACTTATGCTGGATAAAATCGGAACCCTGCTAAAAGCACAATATCGGGCAGAAAAAACAGGAAAGATCGGTACGTTCTTATGCAGACTTGCACCCAACTACATGAGGTTTCATCTGGTGGAATGGTCATTTGTCCGCAGACACAAGAAAGAATGGGGATGTAGGTACGTTTTAGCATCTCTCATAATAGCGGTATCTGTTATGCTTACGGGGGTATGTGTGACTTTATATCCGGCTTTTCTACAGGATGCAAAAAGTTATTCTCCTTATGACATGGTGTACTCAGAAATCTATGGAATGAATCAGGTTTCAGTACAGGATGTCCTTCATATATTGGAGAAAAATGGTGTTACTGTAGAACAGGTCATTCAGCTTCCCTATATCAGAGATGATGTTTTTAATTACATACCTGTGACAGAAATAAACCGGGATTTTGGATGTGATTATCAGATTCAGGAAGGAGAGTTTTTGAATTTGTTTCAGTACAATCTGGAAGATGGGTATGAACATAACATACAGCCAGTATCTACTGTAACGATTTCCGGGGACAGAAAGCTGCAGTCTGTTGGAACAGATGTAAAGATACTGTTTAATCAAAATCCGACCTTTGCAGATAAAACACTGAGCATCAACGATTCTGATTTCGAAAAATTAAGTGCAGATATAACAGGTAGTGCTGGTATCGCAAACTTGTTTCAGTTTCAGAATTGGGAAGATTCTTATGCGGGAGTATGTGAAGTAAAAGAATATCTGCAGGAAAGTAATCAGTTGAATGAAGATGAGCAGACATATTATGAATTGTCTTCGAAAGTGGAGAAATACCAGGATGCAAAGAAATCAGGACAATTTTTATTATTTTTGATGGCATTTGTGATAGGGCTTATGATAATGGCAGAGTTTCTGTTAATTCATTCACGTATCCAGGCAGAGAAGGAAGAAAATAGCAGGGTCGTTTGTAGTTTGCGAATGTTGGGAATGATAGACAAGGAAATTGTAAAGTGCCTATGCTATAAGAATTTTCTAAGATTTATACCGCCATCGGTTGTGGGAACAATCCTTTCTTTCCTGCCATCTTATTATCTGAATGAGAGTTATGGAATGGGGACGAATGGAATTCTGGCAGGAATCGTATTTGGAGTGATTTTGACAGTCGGAATATTCGTAGTGATACGCAGGTATTCTGAAAAAGAAGAAAAATTTTATGAAAGCGGTTTTATAATACAAGGAAGAGGATTTTTCGAGAGGATTTTTTGATTATAGATAAGTAGAAAAAGATTCAAATCCTGTTTATAATTAAAAGATAAAGATAGAGACAACTCGAAGTTTTTAGGGCTAAAGCCAATATAAATAATACTAGACAGGTTTGTCCAATAGCGTAAATACGGCATTTTCTCGCTTTGTGTCGTGTTATGTTTAGTAGAATAATATTACTCTGTCAATGAAAGGAGGAAAAAGTATGGATCAGAAAAAGATTGGACGTTTCTTAAAAGAACTTAGGAAAGAAAAGGATATTACACAGGAACAGCTTGCCGAAAAGATAAAAGTTTCAGGCCGAACGGTTTCTAGATGGGAAACAGGTGTTTGAGTTATAATAGGACCAAGTTAGATGAAACCCAGTAAAATCAAGGGGTTATGCCTAATTTAGTCCTTATTTTTATACCAATTTAGCGGTAGATAAGGCAGCGCTGTTATATCAAAACCGAAAAACCAAGTCAGTATCACAGATGTCCGCAATCAGTCTGAGAGTGAATCTGTGTGCTTAGATTAGGTACAATTTTATATTAAAACATTTAGTGAGGATTAAATTAGCACTTGAGATGGAATATTCCATCAGCTGGTTTGGTCCTCTATTTATTTGAGAGGAGTGGTCGAATGGGCAAAGTGTTAATTTGGTTCGTAATCATTATTAGTACAGTGGTTCTCTACTGTCTTATGAAAGTTAAGGCAGAGAGTGATGAACTGTATTTAGATAAGGTTTTTTATGATGAAAACAGTATATCATATGCGTTCATGCATTGAAAATACTGTTCAGTTAAGAAATGCTGTATTTTTTTGGTGCACTAATGCGTAGAAAGCAGGTGTATGATGAGTTCAAATCATTTTTTTGTGTATGACAAAAAGACAGATTGCATATCTGCCTCATAATGCAGTATAATGGTAACGAGATTTATGCAACCCGATACATGAAATCCCTATTTCTCTTTGGACGGAGGTGGATAGGATATTTTCGATTGTACCTGACAGGTGTCAGATACTTTTGTATGAGAAGCATGGTCTCTGTTTCGTTACCACCGTGTTTGAGATATGCCCTGCATATGTTTACTGCGATAGCGAAATTAATTTTATAGACGCGTTTGGCATTTTTAGATTTTTTTACCATAGCGTGAGAAGTCACTAATTCACAGAAATTATACAGAATCATATGGGCATTGATTTCCTGAAGGATTCCATCATATTTGCTGCTGTGCCAGTTGATCAGACCAATGGTGTATTTGAGTTCACGGAAGCTTGTTTCCTCGCTCCAGCGCATCCGGTAAAGTTTATTGATTTCTTCCAGAGGAAATTTTTCTTCTGAAAGATTGGTGGCAATACAGATATAGGTTCCATTATCAAGGCGAACACGTACAATACGGAATTCAATATCGTAATACATGCAGTTTTCATCAAGAAAATCAAAATCGGTAGAAGGCTGAAGTATGGTATAGGTGTTAGGATTCCCCAGTGTTTCTTTCGTATGGCGTCTGGTAAGTGTTGTTCTTATATGAGTATCGAATTTGCTGTCAGGCAAATCATAAGCGGAAAGGATACCATTACTGTTGATTTCCTTCATGCGGATAACGAAATACATTCCCTTCCGGATCAGGTGTGCAAAGGTATTAAAACTTTCGTAACCACTGTCTGCCATAAGGATGGTATTATTACAATACTTATGAAAAACATCAGATCAGTGCAGTAGATATGAATATAGAAAAAATGATTTGTTATCCAGTAATTCAAGGAGAACGAATCAACTATCAAAATAAATAATGTTTTGAAATCAGGGATGAGGTAGAAAGGAAAGTTCCATGACAAAAGATGAAGTAAAAAAACTCAGGATGAACAGTCCGGAATCACTACAGTTTTTAAATAATGCTACAAAATTTTATAATTTAATGATGATGTATCGTTGTGCTATTCGGGAGATACAAACTAAACTTGAGGTTTTGGATGATGAATTTTCAGTTGAGAACAATCGAAATCCTATTTCTTTTATAAAAACAAGAATTAAGCAGCCCAATAGTATTTACGATAAACTGCAGAAGATGGGATATGAGTTTACAACAGAAAATATACAGACATATCTCAATGATGTAGCAGGCGTTATTTATATGATATCAGATTTGATTACCCAACAGGATGATATTAAAGTTATTGAAATAAAAGATTATATAAAAAATCCAAAATCGAATGGTTATCGAAGCTATCATATGATTGTTGAAATACCAGTATTTTTTGCTAAGGGTAAAACACCTATGCGTGTAGAATTACAGATTCGAACCAATGGTATGGATTTCTGGGCAACATTGGAACATCAACTTCGCTATAAAAAAGGAATTGAAGAAATGCCTGGCTATGATGAGATAAGTGAAGAATTACTTCATTCTGCAAGAGCTATCATTGAAGCAGATAATGAAATGCAGAGAATAAAAGACAAAATTGGTATGTTCTACGAAATTTAGGGAGAAAGCTGAGCAAGTAGGAAGGCGGAATATATATGAAACAAGATACTTTAGAGGGCAAAGCAAAAAACAAAAAATGGGGTAAAACGGCTGTGTTTTTCCATAATCTGCTTCTTCTGGAAGTGATTTTTTATTATTACTATCGTAACACGCTTGAATGAATATGCAGAAATCATAAATCTATTTACAAGGATTTTGAGTGGAATCTTGGTTTTGGGATTGTATGCATCAGATAAGACATCTTCCATGAAAATGCCTTGGGTCATCTTAATTCTAATTTTCCCAGTTATGGGTGTAGGCCTGTATTTGTTGATTGGTTTGAATGGTGGCACACATAAAATGCGTGAGCGATATGCAGAAATTGATAGCAAATTGTTACCAATGCTTCCGGACAGTCAGGAGTGTTTGAGCAGAATAAAAGAAACAATTCCGAAAGCAGGAAATATAGCAAGTTACATACAAAGAAATTCGCAGTATCCAATCTATCAGAATACGGATATTGTGTATTTTGATGAAGCAGTGAAAGGATTAGAGGCACAGCTTAAGGATTTGGAGAAAGCACAGAAGTTTATATTTATGGAATATCATGCGATAGAAGACGCTGAAGCATGGCATAAGATTCAAGATGTTCTGGAAGAGCGAGTAAAAGCAGGTGTGGAAGTTAGAGTATTCTACGATGATATGGGTTCTATAGGCTTTATTAACACAGATTTTGTGAAAAAGATGGAGGCAATAGGAATTCATTGCCGTGTATTCAATCCGTTTATGCCAGGTTTAAATCTGTTTTTGAACAATCGTGATCATAGAAAAATAACAGTTATTGATGGAAAAGTCGGATTTACAGGTGGATATAATCTAGCAAACGAATATTTTAATTACACACACCCGTATGGACAGTGGAAAGATACAGGTATTCGTTTAGAAGGAGATGCTGTTCAGTCGCTTACGGTGACATTTTTGGAAATGTGGAATGCAGTAAGTGATAAGGCTGCTAATGATTCTGATTTTAGTAAATACCTTTTCCACTATGATTATGCGGCACAGCAAACTGGATTTGTTCAACCTTATGCAGACAGCCCTGTGGATAATGAACAAGTAGGAGAAGAAGTTTATATCAGTATGATAAATAAAGCTGAAAAATATTGTTGGTTTATGACTCCATATCTAATCATAACAGATGAAATGACGCATGCGTTATGTCTGGCTGCTAAGCGAGGGGTAGACGTAAGAATTATCACACCTGGTATCCCTGATAAAAAATTCATTTATAATATAACTCGTTCTTTTTATCATGGATTAGTTAAACATGGTGTTCGTGTTTATGAGTGGACTCCTGGTTTCTGTCATGCAAAAATGAGTGTGGCAGATGACTGTATGGCAACTTGTGGAACAATTAATCTGGATTATCGAAGTTTATATCACCATTTTGAAAACGGCTGTTTTATGGCAGATTGTCAGGCAGTTGTGGAAATAAAAAATGATCTGATAAGAACGATGGGAGAATGTCGTGATGTGACAGACCAATATCAAACCGGACGAAGTGCATATTTGCGACTGGGACAATTATTTATGAGATTATTTGCTGGATTGCTATAAGAATCTGATGAAACGACCTTTCAAAATACAGTTGATTTAGAAGTTAACTGTTTTTGAAAGGCCGTTTTTGCTATATCTAACAGTCTGTTGTACAAAGAAGATTTTGCATGGATGAAAAAACAAACCTTGTTGAGGGAGCATATCTTCTTTTATTCGGAGAATTGCCAACTGATACACAGTTAATGGAATTTCAGGGAAGACTATCTGATTGTATGGAACTACCGACTAACTTTACTAGAGATGTCATTATGAAAGCACCTACATCAGATATTATGGGTTCTATGACTCGAAGTATTCTTACATTGGGCTCTTACGATAAGGAGAAAGAAAGTCTTGAAATTCCGAATGTGCTAAGGCAGAGTATGCAGTTGATCGCAGTATTTCCTATGTTAGCAGTATATGCATACCATGCTTATTGTCATTATGAAAAAAACGAAAGTATGTATATTCATAGACCTGAAAAAGATTTATCTATTGCTGAAAATTTCCTGCGCCTATTAAGACCAGATACAAAATTCACAGAACTGGAAGCAAGAGTACTGGATATAGCATTATTGTTACATATGGAACATGGTGGTGGTAACAATTCTACATTCACTACACGGGTAGTAACATCTTCAGGTTCAGATACTTATTCTGTTATTTCAGCAGCAATGTCATCCTTAAAAGGAAAAAAACATGGCGGTGCAAATCTGATGGTAATGAATATGATGGATGATATTAAAAGTCATGTGAAAGATTATGAAGACGAAGAGGAAATTGCATCATATCTGAGTAAGATTTTTTGAAGAAAGAGGCGTTTGATCAGAAGGGACTTATTTATGGAATGGGACATGCTGTATATTCTATTTCCGATCCGAGAGAAAGGGTGTTCAAAGGCTTTGTAGAACAACTCGCAAGGGATAAAGGACGTGAGAAAGATATGACCCTTTATAACAATATTGAGAAGATTGCACCTAAGTTGATTGCAAAGCAGCGTCAGATATTCAAAGGAGTAAGTCCTAATATAGATTTCTATAGTGGTTTTGTGTATGACATGTTGAATATTCCAAGAGAATTGTACACGCCATTATTTGCGATAGCAAGAATTGCTGGTTGGAGTGCACATCGCCTGGAAGAATTGATAACTACAGATAAGATCATTCGCCCGGCATATAAGAGTCTAGTCAGCAAAAAAAAGAATATATAGAAAGAGAGGAACGATAATATGGGAGCAGGAACCAGTGCAGAGGAGTTTTTTTTTAAAGAGCATCAATGTTGAAAGCATATATTTGAATTTGTCGAAAGAACAGATTATTTGTTCCTTTATAGTATAAAGGAATGTGTTGAAAAATCAGACTGTCATGAAGGAGTATATCTTTCAGAAGTGGCAGAATACATGAAATTATCGATTCCAGAAACATCTAAGATGGTAAAAAGTCTTGAAAATAAAGGATATATTATCGTGTGGCTTTTTATGAATTGCTCGGAATCTGCGTTGCATATAAAAAGCAGCCGGAAGTGTCCAATACAACCAAAAAAAAAGAAACACAAAATGATTCATGGAACGAACGCAGCGAGAATATGGAACGAGCAGTGATCATAGAAAAGAATCCAGAAGCGCTTTTACAAAGAGTGCGTTTGATCAAGAATGCAAAAAAAGGAAATTATTCTTTCTACTTTTGCATTTCAATCCGATGAAAGTGGAAAATTGATCTTAGGAGCACTGCATGATGCGGCAGACAGAGGTGTGCATGTTCGTCTGTTAGTAGATGGAATGGAGAGCTGGATTGATATGGAAGGAAATCCGTATTTCTATGGATTATCTTCCCATGAGAATGTTGAAATTAAACTATATAATAAGGCCAATCCGTTGAAACCATGGAAGATGATGGGGAGAATGCATGATAAATATTTGATTGCAGATGGTAAGACATATATTCTTGGTGGAAGAAATACATACAATTATTTCTTGGGTGATTTTCTGGGACATAAGAACTATGACAGAGATGTGTTAGTGGTTTGCGATGAACCTAAGAAAGAAAATTCAGTTAACCAGTTGTTAGAGTATTTTGAAACGATATGGGAACAAGAAGACAGTGGTTATTTTCATGACAATAAAAAAACTGGCAAATAGAAAATCTGTAAAGAACGCAGTTTTAGAGCTGCAGAACGGCTATCAGAAATATTTTGAAGAGAATAAGGAAAGAATCTGCGATACCGATTACACGGACGAAACTTTTGAGACAGAAAAGATTGCATTAGTGTCAAATCCTATTCACACAGGTTCCAAAGAACCAGTGGTGTGGTATCAGCTGGGAGAATTGATGAAAAATGCAAAAAATCGTGTGAAGATCCACACGCCATATATTATCTGTAATGATAAGATGTATAATACATGGGAGGAGATTGCAGAGAACGTTTCAGATTTTTCTATCATGACAAATTCAGTTGCGAATAATGGGAATCCATTTGGGGCTGCCGATTATGCGAAAAACAGAAATAGAATCTTAAGTACAGGAATTGATATCTGGGAGTATGAAGGCGGCTATTCTTACCACGGAAAAAGCATCCTGATTGATGATGATCTATCCGTAATCGGTTCCTTTAACATGGATATGAGAAGCACGTATCTGGATACGGAACTGATGCTTGTAATTCGCAGTAAAGATATTAATAAACAGTTGGAAGAGGGCATGATGGAATATGAAAGAGTGTCCCGCCAGGTATTGGAAGATGGAACCTATCGTGATCCATATCATGTAGAGCCAATCGAATTAACAAAGAAACGTCAGAGAAAAATATTTTTGGTACAGCATCTGCTTGGATGGGCAAGGTATCTGTTTTAATAAGGAGGAAGGAAAACGTGTTTCAAATATTGATTGTAGAAGATGATAAAGAATTAAGCCAGCTATTCCAAAAAGTGCTTGAGAAGAATGGATATCAGGTCAAAAGTGCATCGGATGGAGCACAGGCATTAGAAGTATTGGATAAGGAATATATTGATCTGATCATTTCTGATATTATGATGCCGGTTATGGATGGCTATGAACTGGTGTCAGAACTTCGTTCAGCAGGATATCAGATACCAGTGCTTATGATCACTGCGAAAGGTTCCTTTGATGATATGCGTCAGGGATTTCTTTCGGGAAGTGACGATTATATGGTAAAACCGGTAAATGTGAATGAAATGGTTTTAAGAGTCGGAGCACTGCTTCGCCGTGCACAGATACTGAATGAACACAAAATTGTGATCGGTTCAACAGAGTTTGATTATGATGCAATGACGGTTACAACTGATAAGGAAAGTCTTGTTTTGCCTAAAAAAAAGAATTCCTGCTTTTATATAAGCTTGCAGCTTCGCCAGGCAGAACATTTACAAAACAACAGTTGATGGATGAAGTATGGGGATACGAGACGGAGGCAGACCCACATACGATAGAGGTACATATAGGAAGAATCAGGGAGCGTTTGAAAGATAACCCTGATTTTGAAATCGTAACAATGCGTGGAATTGGATACAAGGTGGTGAAAAAATAATGGAACAAAAGAAAGAAAAAGGATTGCGGATCCGATCCTGTCTGACTGGTGCAATCTGGCTGGCACTTGTATTTTCAACAGTCATATCTGCTTTATTATTTGCTTTTTTGAATCATTTTTTTCATCTGCCGGGCAGCATACCTGTGCTTGGCTGGCTTTTGATTTTCAATACATTGATTGCAGGGCTGATCACTTCCTTTATTAATGCAAAGTTGCTGGAACCAATTACCAGACTCAGTAAAGCAATGAAGGAAGTTTCGCAGGGAGATTTTGAACAGCACTTGGAAACGAACAGCCGTATCGCAGAAGTTGGAGAATCTTACCAGAGTTTTAACGTTATGACAAAAGAGCTTCGTGCAACAGAGGTGCTGCAGATGGATTTTGTATCTAATGTTTCTCATGAGTTTAAGACCCCGATTAATGCCATTGAAGGATATACAATGCTGCTTCAGGGAGAAGAACTGTCTCCGGATCAAGAGGAATATGTAGAAAAAATCTTATTTAACACCCAAAGACTTTCCGGATTGGTTGGAAATATTTTGCTGTTATCCAAGTTAGAGAATCAGAATATACCAATGAAAAAAACAGAATATCGTCTGGATGAACAGATCCGTCAGGCATTTCTTTCCCTGGAGACAAAATGGACAGAAAAAGAAATTGGTTTCCAGGTAGAGCTGGAGGAAGTTAAATATACTGGGAATGAAGGACTTTTTATGCATATCTGGATGAATCTTTTGGATAATGCGATTAAGTTCAGTCCTGCAAAGGGGACAATTACGATGTTTCTGAAGCAGGAAAAGGATTCTGTAATGTTTATTCTGGAAGATGAAGGACCGGGAATAGAGGATGATGTGAAATCCAGAATATTTGATAAATTTTATCAGGCAGACGGATCTCACAAAGCAGAAGGAAATGGCCTCGGCCTTGCACTTGTGAAACGGATCGTAGATAGTGCTGGCGGGACAATCAAGGCAGAAAACCGGGAATATGGTGGATGCAGATTTGTTGTAGAGCTTCCAATACAGAAAGATGGGGCCATATAAGTTTAAGAAAAACAGATAGAGGAGGAATTACATGACATTTTATCAGGAATTGCAGTTAAATCAGGCAGGTTCTAAAAATCTGTTGAAAAAGAGTGAAACAGTGAAAGAAAAATCATATCATATACTGGTATATTTGGTAAAGATAGCTGTTACAATGGCATTTTGTTTTTTATTTGTTACTATTTTCAGTATCTTATTTGGAAATGAGAATAGTATTGTGGGTGTAGTAGTTTTATTATGCCTTATGGTATTTCGGAATGCGGATCTGGGGATCCACACCGGACAATCTACGATGCTTTTGGCTTTGTTCTTTGTAATTATGACTGTATGTCCGCATTTAGCAAACCAGCTTTCACCGGTACTTGGAATGCTGTTAAATATTGCGGCACTGGCTGTGTTGATTCTGTTCGGATGCCATAATCCATTCATGTTTAATCAATCTACATTGGTTCTTGGGTATCTACTGCTATATGGTTATGATGTTACGGGAAAAAGATATCAGATGCGATTAGTCGGAATGGCTTTAGGTGCGGCACTTACCTGCTTCGTATTTTATCGAAATCATAAAAACAGAACTTATAAAAGAAATCTGAAAGATCTGATACAAGAATTTGATATCACTTCTTCCAGAACAAAATGGCAGATATGTCAGATTTTATGCGTGCCGATTGTCCTTTGCATTGCAGAACTTTGTAATATGCCACGTGCAATGTGGGCTGGTATTGCAGCCATGTCAGCGATTTTGCCATTTATGGAAGATATGCACTACAGAGTCCGTAAAAGGATTGTCGGAAATATTGCGGGTGTTATATGTTTTACAGTGTTATATTTTCTGCTTCCTTCGTCAATCTATGCATATATAGGAATTCTTGGAGGAATCGGTGTAGGATTTTCAGCACAATATGGCTGGCAGGCAGTATTTAACACATTTGGTGCTTTAGCCATTGCTGCAGAGACTTATGGACTACAAGGAGCGGTTAGTCTTAGAGTGATTCAAAATGTTTTTGGTGTTGTGTTTGCTTTAGCATTTTGTGTTATATTTTATTGGTTTATTCTAAAAAAAAGGAAAGTGAGGTGACCGTACATGCAGAGTGAAGTGAATCAGGAAGAAAATTTGAATAGAATTATTACGATTCCTAATCTTCTTTCTTTTTTTTTCGGTTTTGTCTGATTCCGGTAATTATATGGAGTTATTTGTAAAAAAAATCCTCTGTTAGCTGGTGAAATCTTATTGCTGTCTGGTCTTACGGATCTTGCTGATGGATATATCGCAAGAAGATTCCATAGGATTAGTAATTTAGGAAAAATACTTGATCCGGTGGCTGATAAGCTGACACAGGCAGCGATGTTAATCTGTCTGTTTACTCGCTTTCCGCATGTGCTTCTTTTTAATCGTAATAATGGCAGGTAAGGAGCTGTATATGGTAGTCAGTGGATGTCTTGTGATACGAAAGACAGGAAAAGTACATGGTGCAGACTGGCATGGAAAGATAGTAACCTTTTTATTATATGGAACTGCAGCGGTTCATATTATATGGTTCCACATTACACCGATGGTATCAGATCTGTTGATTGGTTTGTGCGCTATAATGATGGTCATATCGGTCGCTCTGTATATTATCCAGAATACCAGGACTCTTAAGGGAGAGACGGTATAAGCAATTTTATATTGCAATGACTAGAAAAATATTTAGGAGAAGATAGATATAAACAGTAAGTCAAACACACAAACTATGGAGTCTTTAGTCGGTTTAATAAAATTTTAGATAGAAAATAAATCATTCAATTTCATTTAGATAAGGTTTTTTATGACAAAAAGACAGATTATCTGCCTTATATCTGCCTTATAATGGTAACAGATTTATGCAATGGATACATGAAACTTTTTTTTTGGACGGAGGTGGATAGGATATTTTGATTGTACTTGACAGGTGTCAATGATTGTATGAGAAGTATGGACTCTGTTTCGTTACCATCGTGTTTGAGATATGTCCTGCATATGTTTACTGCATTTGAAACGGATTTACTCTGCATCTGGAGCATAAACTGAATATACTCGCGGAAAGAAAGTTTGCGGTTCCTGGTAAAATCACTTTCCGGATTACGGCAGAACATGGAGTGAATTTCATCGAGTTCTGTGATGCAGTTGTCGAGTGTGGATTTTAAATTAGATAAGAAAAAATCAGCCATAATGAGCCTCCTTGAAATATGTTTATAATCAAGGCTTGCGGGCAGAATTTTTGTCAACTGTTTTTTGTAATATTTTTGAAATTGCTTTATTTTTGAAAATTATGGCGGAAAGTCAATTTTGGATATAATGGGAACAGATCATGATAAAACCAAGAAATTACGAATTTGATTGAATGGTTTGCCGGGAAGATAAAAAGCCATTATGCTTTGATCGGAATGGCATTTGTTGCAGAAGGTTATCCGCTTTATTATGATGCTGTTAATGAAAAAGGCCTTGGAATGGCAGGTCTTAATTTTGTCGGCAATGCGGCATATGAAGAGGCTTTGCCGGAAGATGAAACAGAAGTCAGCCAGGTGGCACAGTTCGAGTTCATCCCATGGATCCTTACACAGTGTGCTACTGTAGCAGAGGCGAGAGAGAAGCTGGCAGCAATGAGACTGACAGGTACAGCATTCAGTGAGCAGCTGCCGACAGCACAGCTTCACTGGATCATTGCAGACAAAGACGCCTGTATCGTTGTTGAGTCTATGAAGGATGGGCTGCATGTATATGATAATCCGGTAGGAGTGCTTACCAATAATCCACCATTCCTGGGTCAGATGTTTGCACTTAATAATTATGCCGGAGTATCCAGAAAACAGCCGGAGAGTACTTTTGCAGGAGTATTACAGCTTGATGCATATAGCAGAGGAATGGGTGGAATGGGAATACCTGGAGATCTTTCCAGCCAGTCAAGATTTGTGAAAGTTGCCTTTACAAAATTAAATTCGATCTCCGGTGAAGAAGAGGATGAGAGTGTAAGCCAGTTCTTCCATATCTTAGGATCCGTAGATCAGCAACGTGGATGTTGTGAGGTGACAGAAGGCAAATATGAGATCACGATATACACGTCCTGTTGTAATACAGCAAAAGGTATTTATTATTATACGACTTATGATAATCATCAGATCACAGCGGTTGACATGCATGCCGAAAATCTGGATTCAGATCAGCTGATCTGTTATCCGCTTCTGTCCAAGGGCGAAGTCAGATGGCAGAATAAATAATACGAAAATGCACGGAGAAAGCATAACGCAGAACAACAGGAGGAAAGACCATGAAAGAAGTTAAAACACCGAAAAAACCACTGGCATATTATTATGGGATTGTGTTAATAGTGCTGATCGTATTTAATCTGGTTGTCACACCAATCCTTATGGAGCATCAGGTAAAGGAAACGGATTATGGAACTTTTATGAGCATGATCGAGAAGAAGAATATTGGTGAAGTAGAAGTTGAGGACAATCAGATCATCTTTACAGATAAAGATCAAAAAAATATTTATAAAACAGGTCTGATGAACGATCCGAACCTGACGGACAGGCTATATGAATGTGGAGCAGTATTCGCAAAAGATATCGATAAGCAGATGTCACCGATCATCAGCTTCCTGCTGACCGGGGTTTTGCCATTGATCCTTTTTATCGCACTGGGAAATTATATGGCGAAGAAACTGATGGAGCATGCCGGAGGAAAAAATTCGATGGCTTTTGGAATGGGAAAAAGCAATGCGAAGATTTATGTGCAATCCAGTGAGGGAATCCGTTTTTCAGATGTTGCAGGAGAAGATGAGGCGAAAGAAAACCTTTCAGAGATCGTTGATTATCTTCACAATCCGAAGAAGTATACCGATGTAGGTGCGTCTATGCCAAAAGGTGTCCGTCTTGTAGGACCTCCGGGAACTGGTAAAACAATGCTTGCAAAAAGCAGTTGCAGGTGAATCAAATGTATCATTTTTCTCAATGTCCGGATCAGAATTCGTAGAGATGTTTGTCGGTATGGGAGCTTCCAAGGTTCGAGATCTTTTCAGACAGGCAAAGGAAAAGGCACCATGTATCGTGTTTATTGATGAAATTGATGCCATTGGTAAAAAGCGTGACGGACAAATGGGCGGAAATGATGAGAGGGAGCAGACCTTAAATCAGCTTCTTACAGAGATGGACGGATTTGAAGGAAATAATGGTGTCATCATTCTTGCTGCAACGAACCGTCCGGAGTCGTTAGATCCGGCACTTACACGTCCGGGACGTTTTGACAGACGTGTGCCGGTTGAACTGCCGGATCTTGCAGGCCGTGAAGCAATTTTAAAGGTTCATGCAAAGAAGATAAAAGCATCTGATGATGTTGACCTGCATACGATTGCACGTATGGCATCGGGTGCATCCGGTGCGGAGCTTGCCAATATTATAAATGAAGCAGCATTACGTGCTGTCCGTAGTGGAAGGACCGTTGTAAATGAATCTGATCTCGAAGAAAGTATAGAAGTGGTTATTGCAGGATATCAGAAGAAGAATGCGGTTCTTTCAGATCAAGAGAAGAAGGTTGTTGCATATCATGAGATCGGACACGCTCTGGTAGCTGCATTACAGAGTCATTCAGCTCCGGTCCAGAAGATTACGATCATCCCGCGTACCTCAGGTGCACTCGGCTACACTATGCAGGTTGAGCAGGGTGATAAATATCTGATGACGAAAAAGAACTTGAGAATAAGATTGCTACATTTACAGGCGGACGTGCGGCAGAGGAGATCGTATTTGGTGAGATCACGACCGGAGCCTCCAATGATATCGAACAGGCAACAAAAATTGCAAGAGCGATGATCACCCGCTACGGCATGACAGATGAATTCGACATGGTGGCAATGGAAAACGTGACCAACCAGTATCTTGGCGGCGATACGTCTATTTCCTGTTCTGCAGATACACAGAAGGAAATTGATGAAAAAGTCGTGCAAGAAAGCTCGAAAAAGCAGAGCATGAAAAAAGCGAATTTATGGAAAAAATCCTTGCTGAAAACAGGGAAAAACTGGACGAACTGGCTATGTACCTGTTTGCAAAATGAGAAGGAAACAATTACAGGTGACGAATTTATGGATATTTTAGAAAGACATAAAGATTATTGAGAAAATAGATAAAAAAGTACTATATTAAATTAGTCTGAATGTAGTTAATTAGATAATCAATGTCATCGGGACTGCTTTCGATTGCGGTCATTGGTGTGTTGTTTTTCAATATGTTAAACTATGTAAACAAGGTAAATGCTTCTGATCAGGCGGTTAAGGTATGTAGAATAAATGTAACTTCAGCGGCAAGAAATGTAAGAGAGATGGCACTTAATCCTGACCAGTCTACGTATGAAGATTATGAGCAGGGTGCAAAAACTTTGCTCGAGGATATTGATGTGCAGTTAAAAACAATAAAAAAATCAGGTGTTGTTCCGGAGAATCAGTATAATGAATATTCAAAGGCTCTTTCTGACTGGGCGAATACCGGATACTCAATCATGGATAAGATTAAAGCCGGACAGAAGGATGGGGCTGTTGATCAGATTATCAATGAGTGTACACCAAAGTTAAATAAAACTGTTGAGCTTGCAAAGGAAATCGACAAGCTGACTGACGAAAGAAGCCTTCAGGCAGTTGTAAGTACATACGTATGTGCTGCAGTCGGACTCATAGTCATCATTATCTGTCTGACATGTGCATGGCGGTTGACAAAGAGAACAGGAAAGATCGTGCTTGATACAATCCTTGAGCCGTTACATGCAATCGAGGATGTGGCAAAGGAGCTGACAGAAGGAAATCTTCACAGCACACTTGAGTACCATTCAGAGGATGAAATCGGTAGATTGGCACACAGCATGAGAAAGTCTATCCGTATTCTCGGCTCATATGTGGAAGATATAGACAGGTCGATGAAGCTCTTTGCGGACGGACATTTTGATGCACAGCCGGAAGTAGAGTGGAAAGGCGATTTTGTAGGTATTTTAAATTCATTTATGGAATTTGAAAAAAGTATGGCAGTCACCATAAAGGGAATCCAGCATGTATCAAGCGAGGTTTCAAGTGCGGCAGAGCAGGTAGCTGCAAGCTCAAATGACCTTGCAGACGGTGCAACCAATCAGGCTGCGGTTGTAGAGGAACTGACAGCGACAGTTGCGGGAGTTTCAGAACAGGTGGAGCAGAATTCAAAGAGTGCAAAGGAAATCAGTGGAAAAGTGGACGAACTTGGAGGTGCAATTTGGGAAAGCAATGGAAAGATGCAGGAGATGGTTGCATCTATGCATGAAATAAACGAAGCCTCTAAACAGATAGATCAGATTATATCAACTATTAATGATATTGCATCACAGACCAACCTGCTTGCATTAAATGCTTCTATTGAGGCGGCAAGGGCAGGGGAGGCAGGAAAAGGCTTTGCGGTTGTGGCAAATCAGGTAAATATTCTTGCCGATCAAAGTGCACAGGCTGTAAAGGAATCAGCTGCGCTTATAGAGGCATCTGTGCAGGCTGTTGAAAAAGGCATGAATATTGCAGAGCAGACAGCCTCACAGCTTGAAGAAGTAGCAGAGAACTCTAAGGTAATTACAAAAGAGGTGATTAATATAGCTGATACACTTGAGACCCAGACCAGTGAGATCAAGCAGATTAACGAAGGAATTGAGCAGATCAATGATGTTGTACAGACCAATTCAGCAACATCACAGGAGTGTGCGGCTGCGAGCCAGCAGATGAGCAGTGAATCAGAAAATCTGAGTGAAATGATAGCGAAATTCAAAATCTCAGACATTGAAGAGTAATATAATGGAAGGTGAATTTTGATGATGGCTTTTGATGCATATAAAATACTTGACGAGCGGGAAGCAGGAAGTGTGATTGACTTAATTGCACCTTGTATGGATGATTATCTGTATATTATAGATTTGAAGAATGATACACTGAGGATATCACAGTCAGCGGTAGAGCGTTTTATGCTTCCTGATAAATTTATGAATAAGGAAACAATTACAGGTGACGAATTTATGGATATTTTAGACAGAAAATAATGTAGTTAATTAGATAATCAATGTCATTTAGATAAGAAAAATAGTTAGTAGTTCTGAAAAATGGAATTATTTTATATAAAGGAGCGGACAAATTCTCATTTACAGGGAGCGGAAGATTGAGCTGGATAAAATACCCAGCTCAATCTTCCACATGGAATACATCTTCCACCAGCATATTAAAGTACTTTGATATCTGCAGCATAAATTCGGCAGATGGGGTGCTGTCCCCACGTTCTATCCTGCCGACAGTTTTGGTGCTGTATCCGATAGCAGCGGCAAGGTCATCCTGGTAAATGCCACGCTGCTCCCGGATTTCTCTGATATTATTGGTAACCGCCATAAAAATCCCTTCTTTCAGTTCTATAGAATTTTCTTATTTTCAATTATGCAAAATAATGTGTCCAATAAAAAGGACTTGCAATTTTATCAGCAATGTCCTGTGATAGCAGAAGCATTAGATTTTTCAAGAACTTTTCCAAATATGTCTAAGCGGTCGTTTTCTCCAACCTTGATAGGTGCATACTTTTCATTAAGCGAGATAAGGAAAATTCCGTCTTTATCGTTTTGTAATTTCTTGATGTAGGCTTCTCCGTTTAGAGCGAAGATGCCGATTTCTCCATTAGCAACAGATTCCTGTTGTAATACCCATGCAATCTGACCATCGTGGAATTCAGGTTCCATACTGTCACCACTAATGCGGACACCGAAAGTAGTATCTTCCGGCAGGATAGATTCATCTATGCGTACAGTCTCTTTCGGTCCGTCTACAAGGAAGTTACCGGTTCCGGCTGATACGGCATTTTCAAAAATATCAATGCTACGGAATGGAATTATCTTAGCAGTCTGCTTTTCATACATGCCGGATGCATTTCCATATCAGAGCCATTGGAAGATGGAAGAATGTCACAGTGCCTACTGGGAGCTGGTCCCAACAATTGACCACATCATTCCTATTGCCATTGGAGGAGAGGATAACCTGTCTAATTATGCGACAACGTCTATGCTTCACAATTCAGTTAAGAGTAACTGGACATTAGAGCAGCTAAACTGGAAACTGTATCCTGCAGGAGATATTAATGAGTATGACGGGCTTACTGATCTTTTTGTGAAACTTACAGAAAACGACCTTGAGCTTTTTGATGACCCATACATAAAACGCTGGTATAAGTTATCTGTGGGAATGAAATAGAGACAGTTCCTAAATGTATATAACAATTGATTGTAAATGAAAGAGATAAGAGTATGCATATATATGTAGATGCTGACGCATGCCCTGCGATTGGGATAGTTGAAAGAATAGCTAAGAGTCATAATATTGCCGTAACGCTTTTGTGTGATACTAATCATTATCTTACATCAGACTATTCAGAAGTGGTATATGTGGGTGCCGGAGCTGATGCAGTTGATTTTAAGTTAATAAGCCTTTGTGAAAAAGGAGATTTAGTAGTTACGCAGGACTATGGTGTAGCTGCCATGGCATTAAGTAAGGGTGCATATGCCATTCATCAGTCCGGGAAATGGTATACAAATGAAAATATTGATCTTATGTTAATGGAGAGACATATAAGTAAGAAGGCAAGGCGGGCAAGCAGTAAAAACCACATGAAAGGTCCAAGAAAAAGAAGTGATAAGGATGATTATAACTTTGAAGTCTCTTTTGAGAGACTAGTGGAAAAGCTGCTACAGGAAAATGCAGGAAAAGATTAATAAATTTTGGAGGAAACTATTGTGAATATACAGATATTTGGAACTAAGAAATGCAATGATACAAAGAAGGCAGAGCGTTTCTTTAAGGAAAGAGGCATAAAGTACCAGTTTATAGATATGAAGGAAAAAGGAATGAGCAAGGGGGAGTTTAATTCTGTGGCTCAGGTTAATGGCGGGTTACAGGGAATGATTAACTGGGATGGAAAAGACAAAGATCTGCTTGCGCTTATAAAATACACAGCTGATGAAGATAAACTTGAAAAGGTAATGGAAAATCCTTCAGTTATTAAGACTCCTGTTGTAAGAAATGGAAAAGCATCAACACTCGGATACCAGCCGGATGTCTGGAAGAACTGGAGTTAAATAAAAATTAGGAGACAGATATATGAATTTTGAATTAGCATGCCTGGAGGATTTTAATGAGATAGAAAATCTCTATTGGGATTTAATAGATAAAAGCAAAGAAGAACCTTCTTTTCCTGACTGGGAAAAGGGTGTACATCCTTCAGCAGATTTTTTAATGGCTGGTATTGTTCAGAAAGAGTTGTTCGTATTAAGAGATGAAGGAATTATTAAGGCGTGTGCCATAGTTAACAGTAATTCTAATAAAGAGTATAAAAGGGTAGCGTGGAAAGTAAATGAAAGGGATAATAATGTATGGATAATCCATGCTCTTGCAGTGCGATATGAGTACCGCGGTATGGGTCTTGCTACTCAATTTGTAAAAAACTTAATATCATATGCTAAGTTAGAAAACATTGAAGCCATTCATCTTGATGTAATAGATAAGAACACACTAGCTGACAAGTTATATATCAGAGCTGGCTTTAAATATGTAAGTACTGAAAACATTTTTTATGAGGTAGTTGGAAACAGGCAGTTTAGAATGTATGAGTATGTGATAGAGTAGAAAGTATTAGAAATACGCATATAATGTGCAGTATCTGCCTTACAGCTATAAAAGAAAACTAAAGGGGGATAACAATGGGATTAACGGACACAAGCAAATTTTTAAGTCTTATTTTGCGGCACAAGCCGGAAACAATAGAAATCAAGCTTGATGAGCATGGCTGGGCAGATGTATCTGAGTTGATATCAGGTATAAGTAAAACAAGACCATTTGATATGAAGATGCTTGAAGAGATTGTGCGAACTGACAGCAAGCAGCGATATTCATTTAATAAAGATAAGACATTAATCAGAGCGAACCAGGGGCATTCAATATCTGTTGATGTTGAACTTGAAAAGAAAACTCCTCCAGAGTTTCTTTACCATGGAACGGGAGAAAAGTTTGTTTCATCAATCGATAAAGAAGGATTACTTTCAAAGAGCAGGTTATATGTTCATTTATCAAAGGATACTGATACAGCAGTTAAGGTAGGCAGCAGGCACGGAAAGCCTGTGGTGTATAGGGTGGCAGCCGGAAAGATGGCAGATGACGGATATGAGTTTTTCTTATCTGTAAATGGAGTATGGCTTACGAAGGCTGTTCCGGCAGAGTATTTAAGCAAATTATAGTAATATATGAATAAAAACTAAATATAAAAAGCAATAGTAAAGAAGGAATGATTGTGAATATAAGATATGCAACAATGGCTGATTTAGACGATATTGCATCGGTTGAATCTGTATGTTTTCCTGTCTTAGAGGCAGCAACTAAAGAAGAATTTGAGCAAAGAATAAAATATTTTGGGAATCATTTCTGGCTTATGTTTGATGAGGGTATAACTGATAAATCTACTCATGGAAATGTCCTGTGGCACCAGATGAGATTGGATTTTAAACTAAGAAATAATGGAGTGAAGCAGATATGAAAACAGTTATTATATACGCGTCGGTTCATCACAATAATACAAAAGAGCTGGTATGTGCAATAGCAGCTGAAAATGATATTGATGTAGTTGATGCAACTAAGATTAATGAAAAGGACTTATCAGGGTATGATCTTATAGGTTTTGCTTCTGGTATTTATTTTGGCAAGATGCATCAGTCCGTAATTAACTTTGCAGAAGTAAATCTTCCAGAGAATAAGGATGTTTTTTCTTATGTGCACTTATGGCGGAAAGCCGGTCTTTGATTCCATAAAGGAAATTGTAAAAAGAAAAGCAGGGAAGAATTGTGGGAGAATTTTCTTGTAAGGGATTTGACACATTTGGACCATTCAAACTTATTGGAGGCATATCAAAAGGACATCCGGATAAGAATGATTTGGATAATGCAAAGGCATTTTTCAAAGAGTTGGAAAAGGGAAAGTGATTTAAAAGTATCATCATGTATATTGTATACACCTATGCACAAAAAAACAGAGACTCTTCCCACGGAGTCTCTGCAAAGGTTTGTATAAGAATATTATGGAAGCACAAGTTTGCGACGGATATGGATATACCTTGCAGATTACTTATAAGGATGGAAGAAAAAGAGTAATTGAAGGCGATATTGGCGGTGGTACAATTGACGGTATAATGGGAAATTATTTAAAGAAAATATTTGGGAGAAATTACGATGATTAAAACAGTTCTAGGTGATATAACAAAAATAGATTACGTTGATGCTATAGTAAATGCAGCAAATAACAGTCTCTTAGGTGGTGGCGGTGTTGATGGAGCAATTCACAGGGTAGCAGGTCCTGATCTTTTAAAAGAATGTAGGACGCTTCATGGATGTGAAACAGGAGAAGCAAAGATTACCAAAGGCTATAATCTGCCATGTGATTATGTTATACATACAGTCGGACCTATATGGAGAGGCGGAAAGGATAATGAGGAGCAGTTGCTTGCCAGCTGTTATTATCATTCGCTTAAACTTGCAATGGAAAAAGGTATAAAAAGAATAGCGTTTCCATCTATATCAACAGGTGTTTATGGTTTTCCTGTTAAACTGGCAGCACACATTGCTGTAAATGTTGTGGCAAGATTTGAGCAGGAATTTCCAAAGCAAATAGAAGAAATATATTTTGTTCTGTTTGACAGAGATACAGAATCAGCATATGAAAAAGAAGTTGATAAGCTATATTAAATGGAGTAACAGATGATAGAAAAAGTAGTATTCATGAACATGTGCATGATTAGTGATAATAAAGGAAATGTACTGGCCTTGGATAAAGTGGGCAAGAATTATTCTGGTACGACTTTCCCAGGTGGTCATGTAGAGGCAGATAATGCATTCAGATGTGCCTATGGAATGTCTGCAAACTATAACAGAAGAAGGAATTATAGCAAAGATACAGTAAGATTTTAAGTGAAGGAATAAGAAATGGGAAGAGCATCAATTAAAGAGAATAAGAATGTATACTAGTTAAAAAAAAGAGAGGAGCTAGGACTTAGCCGAGAAAAGGCAAGTGAACTTTTTAGAGTGCGTGCCTCCAGAGAGAATTGAAAAAATAGACAGTGAGAAGGTGCTGCCACATCCGGAAGAAGTACTCATAATGGCTGATAAGTATAAATCACCGGAATTGTGTAATTATTATTGCTCAAATCAGTGTCCAATTGGACAGCAATATGTTCCAGAGATTAAAATGAAAGAGCTCCCTCAGATTATACTTGAAACGGTAGCTTCTTTTAATAAGATGAACAAGAAGCAGGAGCGCCTCATTGAGATTACAGCTGATGGTATAATTGATAACGACGAATTAGATGATTTCATATATATTAAGGAGGAATTAGAAAAAATATCGGTAAATGTTGAAACACTTCAGTTATGGTCAGAAAGAATGTTGGCTTCTGGAGCTATTGATGAAGATGCATATAATAAAAGAAAATTATAAAAGAGTAATAACTAATATTTCTGTAAGATAAGCTGTATTTGATGGCTGTGTCGAGCTGATAGCCTATAATGTTGATTTTGACTATGCATTTTTAGATAATGCAGGAATTAGGTTTAAACACGGTACTATAATATACGATCCAATGATAGAATTTGCTAAGATAGATTTCTTGAACTTTCCTTATTTTACGGGCTTTCCAGCCCCTTAAATAGTGAAATGATATGTATTTTCCCTTATTTTTGACCTTATGCGGAATCAGCAAGGGAAATAAGGGAATTTTTTATTTAGTCGTTGCCTGCCACTTTATCAAGAAGTCTGGCGGAGTTCCGCTTTGCCTTTCTTGTAGAGTGGGCGTAGACATTCATTGTGGTACTGACATCAGAGTGCCCTAACAGTTCCTGCACATCTTTTGGGGCAGCTCCGTTTGAGAGGAGGTTGCTTGTGTAGGTGTGTCGCAACTGGTGGAAATGGAAATTCTCAAATCCGTCCAGCCTTTTTGCAACTGATCGGCAGGCAATGCTGAGTGTGCTTGGCAGTTCCAGACATCCGTCCGGTCTCAGGCAGACAAAGGAGATTTCCTTGTAATCTACCGGGATTTCTTCGGTTCCGTCCAGATGATAATATTCATAATACACTCTGTTTTTGTCCTGTGCTTCCTTGTAGAAATTGCGGTGGTAAAGTTCACCATACTGCATCCGGCTTTTAAGCTGTTGTTTTTTTCTGGCGGTTTTCAGTATTTCAGTCAGAGTATCGCCAAAATCAACAATCCTTACTTTCTTTCGCTTGGTCGGTCCGATGATGTTTTTATGTTTTGTGCCATCATAGCGGATACTTCTTTTAATGGTCAGGCATTGTTCTTCAAGATTGATGTCCTGCCATGTCAATCCGCAAACTTCACCGATACGAAGTCCCGCATAGTATGCGATCTGGATTGGCAGGATTGCAGGTGGATTCTTTACTTTGAGGTATTCTATCAGTCTCTCATAATCTTCATGGGAAATAGGCTGTATGCCTTCTTCTACCTCATCATCTGAGAATAAATCCACATCCTCTGCCTGTTTTTTCAGCTTAATATACTGCATAGGATTAAAAGTAATCAACTGTTTTGGAAATACTGCAAACCGGAAAGCCTGTTGTAATACTGCTGAAAAGGAATGGATGTAATCTTTACTGTATCCTTTTCTCACTTTTCCATCTGGAAATTCCCCACCGAATGTAAGCAGATCGAGAAATGCCTGTAAATGTTCAGCAGTAACGGTTTTTAATTTGCGTTCTGCAATCGGATGTTTCTTGATACAACGGATTGCACCAAGATAATTTTCCACTGTACCATTGCTGAGTGTTCCGACTTTCAGTTCTTCTTCCGCCCACATATCAAGAAGTTCTCCTACAGTAAGATTATCTGTCTTTGCGACAAATTTCTTGCTTTCGTAATCATCCATTGCCTGACGGAGCAGTTTTTCCGTTTCACTTTTACTTTCTGTTCCAGCGTATTCTTTCTGAACCAGATTGCCGCTTGCATCTTCTACATAGAAGCGGTAGTACCATTTCTTTCCTTTTTTTTTTTCTTACAGATCCTTTTGCCATAATCGTGTGTCTCCTTTCGATATCAGACAATCGGAACTGATGAAATGCTTCTTGCGTGTAAGTATATCATAACTCCGGTTGTCGTTCTATACCGAATCGGAATCCTCATACAAAACTTCTGATAAAAGATTTTCAAGCCTTTGTTCTGCCATTTCCGGTTTCTTGGAATAAAGCCTTACGATATCTGCCATGTCGTTAAAGGCATTAACAGTGTGGGTGATCTCCCGGAGAAACATAATCTCGTTATATTCATCATTCGATTCAAACCCCATTACTTTTGCAATATCCGCTTCATTCGTGTTGCCCTTGTAATTCTTGCAGGCAAACTGGAATGATTCCAGAAACAGGTTATATTGCTTTAACATTAACAGCAGTAAATCTTTGGAAAAAGCATCTTCCTTTTTACTAAGGTCGAGAGGTAACTGTTTGAGAATATCGCCCATTGCATCACGAATCTGTAATTCTTTCTTATCCGTAATATCGGTTTCGTATTCATCGGTTTCCCCTCTGAGCCATTCAATAGATACATGAAGTGCTTCCGAAAGACCTTCCAGCACCATCTTTTTGGTATTGTCAATCGAACCATTCTCATAACGCAGGATTATCTTCTCTGCAACATAAGGCTGTGTCAGATTTAATTCCAGACGACGCTGTTTTGCCCTGCTGCCTATCAGCTTGCGTAGTTCTTTATCTTTCATGCTGATTGCCTCCTTTTTTCGGTATGTATGAATTATAGCATGTACCTCACATAATTGCAATATGCAATATAATAATTATTTTTAAAATTTCATAACGCTTGACAACGCAATATAAAACCGCTATACTAACAGCACAACAAAAATTGCATAATGCAATTCATAAGGAGGTGACAAGATGACGGAAAGAAAGATTGCATTATCCATCGAGGAAGCAGCCGATTATACAGGAATTGGCAGAAACACTTTGAGAAAGCTGGTTGAATGGAAGAAACTTCCGGTATTAAAGTCGGAAGAAAAGTCCTTATTAAAACTGACATTCTGGAAAAGTTCATGGAAGCCAACGAGGGGCGAGATCTGAGGGATAAAGGAAATGTAAAAACTGTCACAAGAAATGTGGCAACTTAAAAAGGCGGCTTCCTACGAAACCGCCAAAGGTTCTATCAGACCGAAGCCATGATATACCTACACGCAAGAGGATTATACCATGTGCTTCTCCTGATATGCAACCGGGAACTAATGTTTATCTTGTCGGAAAAACATCGACAAGATAATGCTCCGCAAGGATGCACCACGATTCTGATTGGAATTATGTCAACAGAGCTGACCAGAATCGTGTGCCAAATCTTAGCAGAGCAAGATTTGATTATAAGAGAAAGGATGAAGACGATATGGCGAAATCAACAAAGACTTATGAAGAAAGAATACGTGCATTAGAGAAAAAGGAACAGGAAAGCATCGAAGCTACCAAAAAGCTCATTGCACAGCGAAAGGAACTGGAAAAGAGAAAGAAAGCCGAGGAAAGTAAAAAACGAACCCACAGGCTCTGTCAGATTGGCGGTGCGGTGGAATCGGTTCTTGGCTGTCCGATTGAGGAGGAAGATTTACCAAAGCTGATAGGCTTCTTAAAAAGGCAGGAAACAAACGGAAAGTTTTTCTCAAAGGCGATGCAAAAAGAACCATTTACAGACATGGAGGAAGTGTGATGGCAGATGGAGTGGGTTTTCCATTCCCTTCATTGCTTTTGAATGAAGGGCGCACTTATGGACAACCAGAGGTCGTCCTTATAAGTTTGCCACAAGTGGCAACCGGTCTGCGCTTACGCTTGCCGGGCTCGTTCCGTCGGCGGGGCTTTCAGCCAGACCTGCTCATGCCGCAGGAGGCACTCTTGCGCAGAGGGCGTTTCGACAGCTTCACTCCTGCCAAACCAGAAGAAGATGCTGTCGGAAATCAATGCCGGATACGGCAGAAAGGGGGAATCGTATCATGGCGATATTTCACTTTACAGTAAAGATTGTCGGACGCAGTAAAGGAAAATCTGTCATATCCGCATCTGCATATCTTAACGGAGATGTAATGAAAAATGAGGAAACAGGCAGAATCAGTTACTATACTTCCAAAAAGGAAGTCGTCTACACCAGTCTGATGATGTGCGAAAATGCACCTCCTGAATGGCTGCATGTACCGGAAGAAAATATAAAAAGGTTTCAACAGTCTATCCGTTATAAAAGAGCGGATGATAAAGATGCCGCACTGGAAAAGTTTAAAATCACATTTCAGAAACAGCGTCTATGGAATGAGGTATTGAAGATAGAAAAAATGCAGATGCACAGCTTGGACGCTCATTTGAATTTTCCCTGCCGAAAGAATGGAGCAGACAGGAACAGATTGATTATACAACCGAATATATTCAAAAGACTTTCGTGGACGAGGGAATGTGTGCCGACTGGAGCATACACGATAAGGGCGACGGGAACCCACATGTGCATTTACTTGTAACCATGCGACCATTCAATCCAGACCACTCATGGGGCAGCAAGGAAGTCAAGGACTGGGATTTTGTCAGAGATACTGACGGAAATATCGTGGTTGATGAATCCCACCCGGACTGGTGGCAGGATAAGAAAAATCCAGACCGTCATGGAATCCGTATTCCGGTACTTGATGAAAACGGAGTACAGAAAGTCGGGGCAAGAAACAGAAAACAATGGAAAAGGGTTCTGACTGACGCTACCGGCTGGAACAATCCAAAGAATTGTGAGTTATGGCGAAGCGAATGGGCAAAGATGTGTAACCGGCATTTATCCATAGACAATCTGATTGACCACCGCTCTTATGAAAGACAGGGCAAATTGAAAGTCCCTACGATTCATGAGGGTGCAGATGCAAGGAAGATTGAGGAAAAATATCTCACCGGGCAGATAAGGAAAGGTTCATGGAAGGTCGAGGAAAACCAGATGATAAAAAACAAAATGCACTGCTGCAAAAGGTAATTGCAACCTTTGGTAAGGTATCCGGTGCATTGTCGATGTGGAGGGAGTGGTTGAATGACATTAGAAGAAAGCAAAGAAGTAATTCCCATGATGGAAGCAATGATTACACAGATAGAGGCAGGCCAATAGAGGATTATGCACTATGCACTCTCCATCAGAAAAAGTAGAGATACCGGTTGAAAAGCCGGTACTCTATCAAAAGTGCGGGAATTGTAAACAGACAGCTTATCTGAAAGCTAAGGAAAAGTATGATATGCAGAGGGAAAAACTGGCAGGCAGATTAAAACAAAAACAGCCATCATTGATGATATGGTATTCCGTATCAACTTTTTCAGATGATACGGTCAAAAATATTTATTTCTGATTGCGTGGTATTCTTTGATACAATCGCAACTTTCACACAGACCATTGCTGGCTGGGTTGTACTGACAGGAAAGAATATGGCACAGATTAGTAATGCAATATCCAATCCTGTCGTTGCTGGAATTATAAACTGGCTGATAAGAATATTGATTTGCGGTGGATGTCTGGTGGGTGTGGGAATATTCTTCAGATGTTATTAAGCAGAAGGCGGCAATAAGTCATTGTAATTTCTGTTTGAAAAAAATTGGTTTATTGTTTAATGCAGGTATTAAAATGTTTGAAAATAGTTGAAACCGCGAAAAAGCAAGGGAGGGCAGTGGACTATGAAATTTTTAAATAAACCGTTGACACATGACCGACAAAGATTTATATAATGGAGCTTGAATCACATTATAGTTATAGCAGACGGGTACAATTCAAAAACTGATGCGAGGAAAGGAAAAATCACAGCAACATCTGGAAGGATGTATTGGGGTATCACAAAAAGGAGATAAAAAGAAAAATTCTTATATTGTGCATTTCTCTGATTCTGCAATGGTCAGCAGGGGCAGTTGCAAAGAGGATATGTTACGGTCAATGGTAAAGAGGTGGAATTGACGGAAGATACTGAAACAGCAGTTGTTAAAGACAGACAAAGAAGCCAGCACCGCAAGGGAAAAGGCATATCAGGATTATGTTATGCAGCATGAGATGGGCGGTTGCAAAGCAACAGAGTGAAGCGTGGAGAAAAGCGTTAGATGGAGTGCCGATAGTTTAAGAATGTTGTTGAAATAAATAATACTAAAAATGTGCCGGAATATTCAGAAAAACAAAAAAGCAATATAACGATGCAAT
>VOFC01006402.1_pt1 | contig 40344 bp, 54 predicted proteins | sample 5384161 | NCBI WGS metagenome assembly VOFC01 (sample SAMN12384722, study PRJNA508395) | human gut metagenome | isolation source: healthy gut B | host: Homo sapiens
GAAGCGGAGGAGCATGTGTATTATGACAGCCGCTGTATGAGTCCGGAGCTTGGCAATTCGGTTGCCAATTTTAAGAGTCTGAACTGCTCTGTGCCGGACATGCCGGAGCGGCCAGAGGACAGTGATGTGGTATTTGATAAATTTTTCTGTCTGCTTCGTCCGGATGATCCGGTGGATAAGCTGAGAAGCTTTATCGGAGACGAATTTACTGCAGTGCCCCAGGGAGAGCATTATCTGCTGGAAATCGTTCCGACAGGCTGCAGCAAGGCGGAGGGATCCACATTTTACAGAAAACTGGGAATCCCCAAGGACAACTGTTATGCCATTAGACCTCTGAAAACGATATCTGATGCTGGAGGCTGTGCCTACAGCATTGCGATGGGTGTCTGCTCCAAAACGATCCTGCCGTATTGCAGCTACCGGACCCCCTCACGCCGGTCCTGGAGGACGGAATCGCAAACGCGTTAAAAAGCACTACGGGCTGATCTGAGCCGTCTGCGCGGGCGCGATTGAACTGCGGAATGGTAACGGGTACTGGATGCCTGATAGCGGGATGAGATCCTCCTGTAGATTTTTTATGAAATGATGATAAAAAAAAGACGGGAAAAAATCCTGTCTTTTTTTGTTCTGAGTGCTTATATAGGTTTATAAATAAAACCCTTTCGTTTGCCATAGGCCTCCCACTACCTTAGGTGGTGGGAGGAGCCTTTGTAAATCTTTAATCGTTAACCCTGATTCTCAATATATTTTTGTATGGTAGTTGACGATACTTCTCTCCAATGCTGCAAGCAAAATATCCGTCTGACCAAAATATTTTTTCTTCCAATACTGTTTAGACAGAAACGAACCATATTTGTGCCATATATTAGCGCAATATCGTTAACATCATCAGCGATAGAATCTTTTTGAGTAATTGTTTACGATATTTGGTTACTAGAACTATATCTACTTTAAGGCTGTATTCCGTCTGTTATGACGATTGTATCTATTATCCATAATTCACGTCACCCAAAACATTGATTTTCATTATTATTATATAATATATTTAGTGAAATATCTATGAAAGGAGTACATATATGGAACAAATGACTATTACAGCTAAATTCAAATAGTCGTAGATGAAACAGATAAGGTTTTTGCTTGATGAAACTATGTCTGTTTATCGTAGTGCATGCAATTATGTTTCAGACTATGTTTTCCGTACTCATGACTTGAAGCAGTTTCGCTCAATAAGGTTTTGTATTCTACTTTACGGGAAAATTTTAACCTTAAAATCGCAAATGGCTCAGTCTGTTTTGAAGACTGTTATCGCCAGATATAAGACCATTCTTGAGAATCAAAAAAGCGTGAGCTGAAGCTATCTGCTGCGTACAGACAGGTGCTCGCAGACAACTATAAGGAAGCTGCTTTTACAGGTAATACGGTGCGTCTGCGCCCGTATGAGGTTCTGATCGCAGAAGAAGCATAACAGAAGGAGCCGGTACAACGGCAGAAAGTGAGGAACTTATGCAGAGAAGAAATAATATCGTCCTGCGGCTGCACAGACAGAAAACCGGAGCAGGTGCTTTTACCCCCTTTTCCGGGAAGATAATGGAGAAGCTTTGCGGGTTATTCTGGAAAAGCAGGACAATGTGACAGCGGAATTTATCTATAGAACAGAAAAAAAGGTCAGATCCGGCTGGCTGAAGCTGGAAATTGAGCAGGACGGCTGCAGGAGAAGCGATAATCTGGAGGAAGAGCTTCCGGTTATTTTGGAAGTGGAAACGGATATCCGGCCGGAGGCGATGACCGCAATGTATCTTTTAAACGACTGGTGGACAAGACCGGCATTTATCAATGACTTTTCGGAAATCCCGGAGCTGACACAGGCGATTTACGGAAAGCTGAGAAACGGATACTTTTTCCTGCTTCCAATGCCGGGAAAACAGTTTAAGACCCAGGTGAAGCCCGGAAGAGAGAATACGCTTATTTTCGGAATGAGCGCCTGCAAGGGCGGAATCAGCAAACTGGACGAGCCTGTTTATGCATATGCGGAGGCGGACAGTTTGCAGGAAGCGGTTCATGCGTGTATGGCGTGGGCGGCAGAGTATCACGGAATCCGTTTGAAAGAGGAACGGAATATGCCGGAGATGCTGAAATATCTTGCCTGGTGCAGCTGGGATGCATTTTATACGGAAATCAGAAGAAAAGGTTCGCGCAAAGGGCAGAGAATTTGCGGAAAAAATGTACCGGTGCGCTGGATGCTGATGGATGACGGCTGGCTGTCGGTGCATGGAGACGCACTCTATGACCTTTGCGCCCGAAAGAGAAAAGTTCCCCAACGGATTTGCTCAGATGATCCGTGATATAAAGCGGGATACACAGGTGGACTGGTTTGGTGTCTGGCATGCGCTTGGCGGCTACTGGGGCGGAATCGAGCCGGGAAGCGATCTTGCAGCAAAAGAGCAGGAGCATTTATATCAAAATGCACCCGGGAAGCTGATCCCGTGGCCGGATGCAGCCAAGGGCTACGGCTTTTACCGGGATTGGTATGAATATCTGAAGCGGGAGGGCATCAGCTTTTCCAAAGTGGACGGACAGAGCGCCGTACATAATTATTTTGAAAATGATCTTCCGCTGATGACAGCGACGCGGGGAATGCACGGAGCGCTGGAGGGCGCGGCAGCGTACTTTGACGGTGCAGTGATCAACTGTATGGGAATGGCGGCAGAGAACATGTTTTCCCGTCCTCAGACAGCGGTTGCACGAAACAGCGATGATTTATCTACCAAAACGGGAGGATGGATTTGCAGAGCATCTGCTCCAGAATGCATACAATACACCCTACCAGGGCGAGCTGTATGTATGCGACTGGGATATGTTCTGGACAAGCCATGAGGATGGTCTGCGCCACAGCCTGCTGCGTGCGATCAGCGGAGGACCGGTGTATTTCAGCGATCGGATAGGAGAAACAGCCCCGGAGGTTGCAGCACCTCTCTGCTATGCGGACGGAAGGCTGCCGCAGCTTTTACGGGCGGCAAGGCCGACACAGGATTGTATGTTTCGCGATCCCAGAAAAGATGGCGTGCTGAAGCTGACAAATGCCGGAGCCTATGCAAATGGTAAGATCGGCGGAGTGATTGCCGTTTATAATCTGACCCATCAGGAACAGACCTATCGGATCGGTGCATCGGATATTCCGGAGCTTTCCGGAAAAAACTGCTGGATCTATGACTGCCGCAATCAGGCTGCTGCAGCCTGCAGTGCGGAAGAAGACAGGGAATACCGCCTTGCAGCGGGAGATTTCACCTGGTTTTTATTTGTGGAAGACACAAAGGGGAAAACCTTTGTGGGACTTGTGGATAAATACATCAGCTTTGATGCGGTACTGTGGATGCATGAGATGGGCGGCAGGCTAATGGGCGAAATCTGTGGCGGAAAGACCGTCGGATTTTTATCCAAAGAGCCTGTAAAGCGTGTGCTTTGCAACGGAGAGGATGTAACAGCACAGGTGGAGAAAAAGATTGCCTGTATTTGCTTGAGCTAAACGGACAGAATGCGGTAGTTGAAGTGGAATAAAAATCACAGCACAACGCTGGCGGGGGCGCTGCGGCATCCGTGTTCGAAATGGAAATAAAATCTGCTGTGCCTGCCGCGCGGCAAAAGGAGAGGAAAGAACATGAAAACAACGCAGGAATATCAGAAAAGACTGCAGCGCCATTTGGATGAGCTCAAATGGCTGTACTGCGAATTATATCCGGGAAGAGAGGATATGTTTGCTCAATTATGTGAGCAGATGGAAGCATGGTATCAGGATCGCCCGGAATCAGAAAAGAAGCTGGACCGGGAGCGGGAACAGGAGCCTGCATGGTACAGCCGCCAAGATATGCTTGGTATGATGCTGTATATCGATGCTTTTGCTGGCAATTTGAAGGGTGTGAAGAAAAAGCTGCCTTACCTGGAAGCATGTAACGTAAACTACCTGCATCTGATGCCGTTTCTGGATACCCCGAAGGGAAAAAGTGATGGAGGCTATGCGGTAGCAGATTATCGGAAGGTGCAGCCGGACCCTGGGTACGATGGAGGAGTTGGCTTCTCTGTGCAGCGCCTGCCATGAGAAAAAAGATGAGCGTATGCATGGACTTTGTAATGAATCACACATCGGAAGACCATGAGTGGGCAAAGCGCGCACTGGCAGGGGAAAAGGAATATCAGGATCGGTATTTCTTCTATGATACACCAGACATTCCGCAGGAGTTTGAGAAAACCGTGCCTCAGGTATTTCCCACAACGGCGCCCGGTAATTTTACCTGGCGGGAGGAGTGCCAAAAATATGTTATGACGTCCTTTTATCCCTATCAGTGGGACTCAAACTATTCCAATCCGGTGGTTTTTAACGAGATGGTCTATAATATGCTGTATCTGGTAAATCAGGGAATTGATATCGTCAGGATCGATGCGGTTCCCTATATCTGGAAGCAGCTGGGCACAGACTGCAGAAATCTGCCGCAGGTACACACCATTGTGCGCATGATCCGTATGATCACGGAAATCGTTTGCCCCGGCGTTGTGCTGCTGGGTGAGGTTGTTATGGAGCCTGCCAAGGTTGTCCCTTATTTTGGAACACTCGAAAAACCGGAATGCCATATGCTGTATAACGTAACGACGATGGCATCAACCTGGCATACCGTTGCGACAAAAGAGGTTGCGCTGTTAAAACAGCAGATGGACGTGGTAAACAGCTTGCCGAAGGAATATGTTTTCCTGAATTATCTGCGTTGTCACGACGATATCGGCTGGGGATTGGACTATGATTTCTTAAAACCCTCCGGTATTTCAGGAGATTCCGCATAAGAAATATCTGAATGAATATTTCCGGGGCATGGCAGCAGGCAGCGATGCGCGGGGAGAGCTGTATAATGATGATCCTGTATTGCAGGATGCGAGACTTTGCGGAACGACGGCATCCCTGTGCGGTCTGGAGGCTTCGCTGCAGGCAAAGGACTCGGCGAGAATTGAGCGTGCTATTCAGAAAATCCTGATGCTCAACGCCTATCTGTTTATTCAGTCCGGCATTCCGGTTATCTACAGCGGAGATGAGATTGGTCAGCTCAATGATTATTCCTATAAGGATGATCCGGATGCAGACCGTGCGGCGGATTCCCGTTATGTACACAGAGGACATTTCCGTTGGGAGCTGGAAAAGAAAAGAGCAGAAAAGGGCACTGTCCAGAACCGTATTTTTGAGGGCATGCAGAAGATGGAAAAACCCGCTTTGCATGTGGTCCGTTTTCCGGAAAGGCTGCTGTATGGACCTATGATACCTATAACAGCCATGTGCTGTGCATCTGCAGACAGCTGAAAAACGAGATGGTAGTCGGTGTGTTCAACTTCTCGGATGAGCCCCAGACGGCATGGATCGACATGGGAGAAATGCCGTTTCAGGATCTGCTCGGAAAAGGAGAATGTGTTCTGCACAATATCATCCTGCCCGGCAATGGCTACGGCTGGTATTATAAAACCTGGGAGGAGTAAAGCCTTTCGGGTGCTTCGCGGCTCCAGCTATTGCAGGGGAGCCGCGAAGGAGAAAAGACTCGGCAGTCGGTGGTGTGATGACGTGCACTACAGCCGGGCGTATAGGCAGGAGGAAAGTAGCAATGGCGATAGAAGAATTACTTGGACAGCTAACTTTGGAAGAAAAGTGCAGCCTGCTGTCAGGCTCGGCGTTCTGGTATACACAGGCGGTCGAGGATCTTGGCATCCGCAGGCTGATGCTGACGGACGGACCGCACGGTCTGCGTAAGCAGGTAGAGAATGCGGATCATCTGGGCTTGAATAAAAGCGTTCCGGCAACCTGTTTTCCGCCGGCAGCAGCGTTGGCAGCTTCCTGGAATGAAGAGCTGATCTATGAGATGGGAGAAGCGCTTGGAATCGAGTGCCGGGCGGAAAATGTAGATGTCTTATTGGGACCGGGGGCGAATATCAAACGTTCGCCTCTGTGCGGACGGAACTTTGAATACTTTTCCGAAGATCCGTATCTGGCTTCCCGACTTGCAAAGGCACATATCACAGGGCTGCAGAGCAAGGGAGTCGGCGCTTCGATCAAGCATTTTGCTGCGAATAATCAGGAGACGAGGCGCCTGACGATCAATGCAAAGGTGGATGAACGGACACTTCGGGAAATTTATCTGGCAAGCTTTGAAACTGCGATCAAAGAAGGAAAGCCCTGGACGGTCATGTGCCTATAACCGGTTAAACGGTGAGTTTGGTTCGGAAAACAAGAAAGTATTGAATGATATTTTGCGGGACGAATGGGGCTATGAAGGTCTGGTCGTTACAGACTGGGGCGCAACGAACGATCGCGTCAAGGGACTGGAGGCCGGTCAGGATCTGGAAATGCCGTCTTCGGGAGGTGTAAATGACAGTGCTGTACTGGAGGCTGTGCAGGAAGGAAAGATTTCTGAAGCGCAGGTGGATGTTTCAGTGCGCCGTCTGCTTGAGCTGATCGCAAAGGCAGATGAAAAGCTGCCGGTAGAGCCTTTTATACCGAAAAAGCATCATGAACTGGCACAGAAGATCGCATCGGAATGTATTGTGTTGCTGAAAAATGAAGAACAGGTGCTGCCGCTTGCCAAAACGGAAAAAATTGCACTGATCGGTGAGTTTGCGGTAAAGAGCAGGATTCAGGGTGGAGGAAGCTCCCATATCAACCCGACGTTTTTGGATACGCTGCTGGAGGAAATGCAAAAGCGCGGCGGCGATGCTGTTTTATATGAAAAAGGATTTTCTGTGGATGCGGAAAGTCTGGATAGGGCTGAACTGAACGGGCAATCGTGGCGGCAAAGGCAGCAGACAAGATTGTTTTTATGCATGGGACTTCCGAAAGCTATGAGACAGAGGGACTTGACCGTAAGCATCTGAATCTGCCTGGCGCACAGCTGGAAATGATCCGTGTGCTGAAGCAGTATAATCCGAATCTGATCGTTGTATTGAACAATGGTGCTCCGGTGGTGATGCCGTTTGAAGACGATGTAAAAGCGATCGTAGAAGGCTACCTGCTGGGACAGGCGGGAAGCGGTGCCATGGCATCGATTCTTTACGGAGAGGTAAATCCCAGCGGTAAGCTGGCAGAGACTTTCTCCGATGCGTCTGGAGGACACTCCTGCATACCTGAATTTTCCGGGAGAGGGCTATCAGGTAGAATACCGGGAGGGTGTCTTTGTCGGATACCGCCATTATGATTCGAAAAAAATTCGTCCGCAGTTTGCATTTGGCGAGGGCTTAAGCTACACGACCTTTTCCTATGACAGCATCGAAACGGATCAGGAGAGCATCTTGGATACCGACCAGCTGCGCGTTAAGGTGCGGGTGACCAATAGCGGGAAACGTGCCGGGAAAAGAGACCGTACAGCTCTATGTTCACGACTGCCAGAATGAAATCATCCGTCCGGAAAAGGAGCTGAAAGGCTTTGTAAAGCTTTCTCTGGAGCCGGGGGAAACCAAAACTGCAGAATTTGTGCTGGATAAGCGAAGCTTCGCCTACTACGATGTGGAGCAAAAGGATTTTCTGGTACAGAGCGGGCAGTTTGAAGTTTTGGTCGGTGCATCGAGTCGGGACATCCGCCTGAAAAAGACCGTTATAGTGACTTCGACAGCGAAGATTCACAAGCATTTCCATGCCAATACAACCTTCGGTGAGTTGTATGCATATTTGCCGACCAGACCGATCGCAGAGGAAAGGATGGATTATTTTAAACGGGGAGTCCGGTATTGATTTCGAGATGGGAGAAAATGCGGAGGATTTCGCATTCCGTGTGATCTGCGACTTCCCGCTGAAAACCTCTTGTGATCTTGTAACCTTTACAGAGGGACGCTACAGCAGAAAACAGCTGGAAGAGCTTCTGGAACAGGTCAATAAGATTGGTGAAGGCTGAGAAGAGTACGGAAAATGACTTGTATCTTTCCTGAAAGTTGTGATATAATCATACAGTTACAAAAAGTAGTTTTTAAAACCATGTGTTGTGTGAGGGGCTTATGCAGAAAAAGGTACAGATCATCAGTGACGGTTCTCAGGATTTATCGTCGGAGTTATCCAAAGAAAAGGATATTGAGGTTGTTCCCTTTTATGTTTCGTTTGACGGGGAACACTATTATAAAGAAATAGAAGAGATCACAGTACGCGATTTTTATCAGCAGATGGTGGATCATCCGGATGTGTTTCCGAAGACATCCATGCCGTCTGTACAGGATTTTTATGAGGTGTTTGAAAAATCTGTAAAAGAAAATATTCCGGTGATCTGCATTTGCATCACGGCGAAGTTCAGTGGCTCTTTGCAGTCGGCAACTACAGCGAAGGTATGATCCTGGAGGAGTATCCGGAGGCAAAGATTGCGGTCATTGATTCGACATTTGATACGGTACTGCAGGGACTGTTTGTGCTGGAAGCGTGCAGACTGCGGGATCTCGGACTGGAATATGAGCAGATTACAGAAGCTCTGCTTTCCATTCGGGAGAGCGGCAGGATCTTTTTTACGATCGGCAGCATCGATTACTTAAAGCATGGCGGACGCATTGGAAAGCTTGCAGGAATTGCGGCCAGTGCGTTGAAAATCAAACCTCTCATCACACTGAAAGAGGGAGAAATTTTCAATTCCGGCATTACCAGAAGCCGTCAGAAATCGATGCAGAAGGTTGTGGAGATGACGGAAAAATACCTGGATGAGGTACAGGCAAAGCCGGGAGAATACAGCTTTTGTATCGGCTATGGCTATGACTATGAAGAGGCTGTCGGCTTCCGGGAGATGTTGAAGGACCTGATCCGGGAACGGCTTGGAATTGAAGAAATCGGCATTTATCAGATCGGTGCAACAATTGGAGTGCATACCGGACCGTATCCCATCGGGGTTGGAATTGTCCGGCATGCAGAAGTGTAGCTCAGGATTTTAAACGTGCGTGACAGGAACAGGAGGGCAGCTCTCCTGTTCTTTTTTTATCGTGCTGCGGCGGGATGAAACGTCGTCACTTTCGCAGCAGGTCGCGGACGGAGTGTTCTGTAACACGGCATTTGGTGCAGAAGCCGTAGAGGATGCAGCCATAGCATGGCTGTCGGTCATCGTACATGCCGGCGTAAGCCCTTCGTCCTGCATCAGGGCGCTGCCCCAACGATACATCGCTTCGAGAATCGGGAAAAGGCTTTCACCGAGCGCCGTCAGCGAGTAATCGACGCGGGGCGGAACGACAGGATAAACTGTGCGGGAAATCAGACCGTCTTCTTCCAGTTCGCGGAGCTGCTGGGTCAGCATTTTAGGAGTCGCTTCGGGGACGAGACGGTGCAGCTGGTTGAAGCGTAGCGTCTGACCGGTCAGGTGCCAGAGCAGCAGCGCTTTATATTTGCCGCCGATTAAGCGGATTGTAGCGGAAACGGGGCAATTTTTATTGACCGAGGGATTTTCTTTTGAAGCCATAGCGATTTCTCCATTCTTATTCATGACAATAGAATGCTCGCAGAGCGTGCATACTATTGTTGTGAGGTGAACACTATCCTTTTTGGGTAGTATATTACAAAATAGTGCATTCTTTATTTTTTGTGCCTAATTGTTATAATGGTAGCAGAGGATAGAAAAAAAGACAAGATGAGTTCTTTAAGGGCAGCCTTTAAAAGCTGTAAAGCAGGAAAGACTATACAGGACGGCTGCGGAATGGAGATATATGAAAAAAGAAACCTATGATATTACCGGCATGTCATGCGCGGCATGCTCAGCGCGAATTGAAAAAGGAATTTCCGGAATGGAGGGCATGCAGCAATGCAGCGTCAATCTGCTGAAAAACAGTATGACGGTTTCCTATGATGAAGCCAAACTGGATTCCGGAAAAATTATTCATCAGGTAGAAGACATCGGCTATGGCGCTTCGCTTCACCAGACACAGGGCAGCAAAACGACAGGAGCATCAGGCAGAGGAAAAAACGGTGCAACAGATGCGGCTGCGGCGGCAGCAAAGCAGATGAAGCAGAGACTGATCGTTTCGTTAGTCTTTACGATCCCGCTGTTTTATATTTCGATGGGACATATGGCTGGCTGGCCGCTGCCGTCGTGGCTGCTGGGAGCAAGAAATCATATGATTTTTGCATTTACCCAGTTTTTGCTGGTGCTGCCGGTTTTGATTGCAGGCGGACATTATTTTAAAAACGGATTGAAAAATCTGTGGCATCGCTCTCCGAATATGGATTCGCTGATCGTATTGGGCTCCGGCGCGGCGTTTGTGTATGGCATCTACTCGATTTACAAAATCGCCTGGGGCTTTTCCATCGAAGATATGGATATGGTCGAGACCTTTGGCATGAATTTGTATTTTGAATCCTCGGCGATGATCCTGACACTGATCACTCTGGGAAAATTCATGGAGGCCCGGGCAAAATCCAAGACGTCCGAGGCGATCACGAAGCTGATGGATCTGGCACCGAAGACCGCGAAGGTATTAAGGAATGGACAGGAAGAAGAAATTTCCGTAGATGATGTACAGAATGGAGATATTCTGGTTGTCCGGGATGGTGATACAGTTCCGGTGGATGGAAAAATTACAGAAGGCTTTGCTTCTGTGGATGAATCTGCGATTACCGGCGAAAGCCTTCCGGTGGACAAGCAGACCGGAGATCCTGTGACCGGAGGTACGATCAACCGAACCGGATATTTTCAGATGGAAGCAACTGCGGTTGGAGAACATACGACACTGTCAAAGATTATTCAGCTGGTAGATGATGCGACATCCTCCAAAGCGCCGATTGCAAAGCTGGCGGACAAGGTTAGCAGCGTGTTTGTGCCGGTTGTCATTACAATTGCGCTGTTGGCGGCAATCCTCTGGCTGCTTGCCGGTCAGAGCTTTGAGTTTGCACTTTCTGTTGCGATTTCTGTGCTGGTAATTTCCTGTCCGTGTGCCCTCGGACTGGCAACGCCTACGGCGATCATGGTGGGAACCGGACGGGGTGCGGCGAAGGGTATTTTGATCAAATCTGCGGAAGCGTTGGAGATTACACATAGCATCGATACAGTTGTTCTGGATAAAACCGGCACGGTAACCCAGGGCAAGCCGGTTGTGACGGACGTGATCGCGCTGGAAGCAGACGGAAAAACAGCAGGTGAAAACACGCAGGCGTATACAGAGCTTTTGCAGCTGGCCTTTTCTCTGGAAAAAATGTCCAGCCATCCGCTTGCAGAGGCAATTGTCAAAAAAGCGGAAGCATGCTCAGCAGCGTTCCAGGAGGTTTCAGATTATGAGATGATCCCGGGACAGGGCATTGCGTGGGAACGATCGACAAGGCACGATGCCTTGCGGGAAACCGAAAACTGATGGAAACCAACCGGATCGACATTTCCGTAGCGGCAGGATTGCAGGAAAAACTGGCGGATGAAGGCAAGACGCCGTTGTATTTTGCACAGGGAGGAAAGTTCCTCGGCGTGATTGCTGCTGCGGACGTTGTAAAACCCACCAGCAGGGAGGCAATTGCCAGACTGCAGGAGATGGGAATGGACGTCATTATGCTGACCGGCGACAATGCAAGAACGGCAGAGGCAATCAAAAAACAGGTTGGCATCAAGACGGTTATTGCGGACGTGCTTCCGCAGGATAAAGAGGAAAAAGTTCGGCAGCTGCAGGAGCAGGGACATAAGGTTGCAATGGTGGGAGACGGTATCAACGACGCGCCGGCACTGGCGAGAGCGGATGTCGGAATTGCCATCGGCGCAGGAACAGATGTGGCGATCGAATCAGCGGATATCGTACTGATGAAGAGCGATCTGATGGACGCAGCATCTGCGGTAAGCTTAAGCCGTGCGGTGATGCGCAACATCAAGCAGAACCTGTTCTGGGCATTTTTCTACAATGCGATCGGCATTCCGGTGGCAGCGGGCGTGCTGTATCCGGCGTTCCATATTTTATTAAACCCGATGATCGGTGCGGCGGCGATGAGCTTCTCTTCTGTATCCGTCGTATCGAATGCGCTCCGACTCCGGTTCTTTACGCCGAAGTGGAAGCAGGAGAGCGGTACTGCAGACTTGCAGACAACCGGAAATGGCGGTATGATGGAGCAAAGCACGGCAGCCGCGGAAATTGCGGATAGAATAGCCCAAAATGATGAATCAAAAGGAGAGACTACCATGAAAAAAACAATCAAAATCGAAGGCATGATGTGCCAACACTGCGTAAAGGCAGCAACAAAAGCGCTGGAGGGCGTAGCGGGCGTGACCGCTGTAACCGTAAGCCTGGAGGATAAGCAGGCAGTTGTAGAAGGCACAGCAACCGATGAAGCGTTGACTGCAGCAATCGTAGATGCCGGCTACGAAGTGAAGGGGATAGAATAAAATCTTGACAGCTCCTTTCCTGATTCTGTATAATGGGTAAAGTAAACATGTCAAAAGCGGATTGCCTGAAATAAAGCAGAGAAAACGGCTTTGTATAAAGATCGCTTCGCACAGGATTTATTTCAGACAGGGAAGGAACCGAATTTCATGGATAACGCGGACCCTGACGGGGAAACGAATTTTCTGAATTCCAATCACAATACAAAATGGACAGAGCCTGTGCTCTGTTGGAGAAAGCTATAGGAGGCATAGCCTGTTGGGAGTTCCCAATGGGTTATGTCTCTTTGTCGTAGAAAAAGGAGAGATTTTAAATTCATGGTAAAACTACTTTTGTTACTGATCATTCTGATTCTGGTCAATGCCTTTTTGGCGGCGTCCGAGGTTTCCGTTGTATCGCTGAATAAAAACAGGCTGCGGGAGCTGGCAGAGGACGGCGATCGGAAAGCACAGCGGCTGCTGAAGTTTGCAGAGGAGCCGAATATTTTTCTGTCTACGATTCAGGTCGGGATTACACTGGCAGGATTTCTGGCCAGTGCAGCTGCAGCGGACGGATTTGCAGGCAAATTGATGGCATGGTTGTATGAACGGTTGGGAACAAGCGGCATAAGTCTTTCTGTCTGTCATGTGCTGGCAGTTGTGCTGGTGACCGTCGTGCTTTCCTATTTTGCGCTGCTGTTTGGCGAGCTGGTGCCTCGGCGGATCGCGATGCAGCGGCCTGAAGCTGCAGAAAGAATGACCTGTAGTGTAGTCGGTGTGCTGACGGTGGTACTGCATCCGGCGGTATGGCTGTTGTCGAAGTCTGCAAAGCTGATCTTTAAAGCTGCTTCACTTTAAAACGGAATCCGTAGAACGCAGCGTTACGGAGGAAGAGATCCGGCGGCTGGTTGACCTTGGCGGGGAAAAAGGAACGATAGACCACGATGAGCAGGAGTGGATTCAAAACGTGTTCCGGTTTGACGACATTTCGGTGCGGGATGCGATGACGAGAGAAGCAGATATGGTCTGTTTTTCGCTGGATGAGGCGGACGAGGACATCATTTCGACGATCCGGGAAAGCGGTTTATCTCAGATATCCGGTTTACGATGAAGATATTAACGATATTATAGGTATTCTGAATGCCAGGGATTATTCTATAAAAAAAGAAGGACCAAGGGTTCATAATGAATCCCCAAGGTCCCTTTTTGTGTTAAAATTAATCTGCAATGAAAAAAATAACACACATTTATTCTAACCCCAAACAGGCAGTTTTGCCAATACTAATTCAAGATTATCTGGACATTTGTGATCCGGTGCTGACATTTGATCGATTTATGGGAGAAATCGATTTGGAGAAATACCTGAAGGAAATCCCGAAACATGAGGTGGGAAGACTTCGGTATAACCCGGTCAGTATGCTGAAAACAATCCTGTTCGGATTTATGACAAATGGATATGTCTCTCTGCGTGAGGTGGAAGACAGCTGCAAAAGTGAATCTAAGGTTCATGTATCTGATGGATCATAAAGTCCCATCCTATCGGACTTTTGGATATTTTATCAATGAGATACTCAGCGATTCTATTGAGAAACTATTCTATGATATCAATCCAAAAAATTTTTGAGAAAGAACATACGGACCTGCAACATTTATATATTGACGGTTCTAAGTTTGAAGCCAACGCAAACAAGTATTCCTGGGTATGGAAGAAAGCGACTGAAAAATCCAGATACCGCCTGTTTGAAAAGATCACTTCCCTGTTTCAGGAAATTAATCTTGAGCTTCAATACACGGGGATAAAGTTTAGTATTAATACGGAATACTCGCCAGAATACTTAAAGGAAGCCGCATCGAAATACGCAGAAATCTGGCAGTTGGATGAAGCAACGTTTGTCGCCGGTAAAGGACATCGAAAGTCAGTCCAGCAACGCCATTATGAAAAACTGGGGGAATATCTGTCAAAGCTGAATGACTATGTAGAAAAGATCCAAATCTGTGGAGATGGACGCAATAGCTATTCCAAGACTGATCATTCCGCTACTTTCATGCGAATCAAAAAGGACTATATGGGAAATGACCAGCTGCTCCCGGCGTATAATGTCAGGTCGGTGTGGCGGATGAGTATATAGCGGTTGTTGATGTGAACCAATACCGTTCAGATATGGACTGTTTCATCCCCCTCATGAATAAGTTCCATGATATTTATGGATTCTACCCCAAATATCCGGTAGCGGATGCCGGTTACGGCTCTTATAATAACTATATTTTCTGTGAACAGAATGGACTGGAAAAATATATGAAATTCCCAATGTTTAAGAAAGAAAAACCACCGACAGAAACTATCATGAAGACCCATTCCGGGCAGTTAATTTCAAGATCGACGGAGATGGAAAAATGCGGTGCCCTAACGGAAAGGGATTCCATTTGCAGTACCGTAAGGCAATAAAAAGAAAACGCGTATGGACGGGAAGAGGAAATTTATCAGTGCGAAGACTGCAGTGGATGTCCTTACGCAGGAAAAATGTCAAAAAGGGAGAAGGAAACCGTACCGTGCGTGTCAATCAGGAACTAACAAAGATGCATCAGGAAGTGATTCAAAACCTTGAGAGTATCCAGGGCGCGCTGCTTAGAATGAATCGTTCCATCCAGGCAGAAGGTACTTTTGGTATTATAAAAAATGACCGCTGGTATAAACGGATTGTGCGAAGAGGGATAAAATCCGTTCAACTTGAAGTATACCTTGTTTCACTGGGACACAATCTTTATAAATTCCACAACAAACAGATGAAAATAAAATCAGTTGCATAGATTTGAAAATCAACAAATTTATGGGGTAAGGGGGAAGTGCGCTTTTAGAGATGTGGCGCTGACAATGCCGGTTGTAACGGACTGACCATAGCCGAGTGCGTTGCCGATGGCAACAACCTGTTCACCGACCTTTAAGGAATCGGAATCGCCCACTGCAGCCACTGCGATCTGGGACATGGTATCATCGGAAATGCTGGAAAGCGGAACGGCGATGACTGCCAGGTCGTTGTCGGAATCTGTACCCTTGATGGTTGCTTCATAAACGGAGTTGTCAATGAAGCTTGCAGAAAGGGTATCCGCGCCTTCCACAACGTGATTATTGGTGACAATCAGCAGCTCCGTATCGTTTTTCCCAATGATAATACCGGAACCAACGCTGGTGCTCTCTACCTCCTGAGCCTGACCGCCGTAGCCGAACATGCTGAAATAGTTCTGTACCTCCTGTACAGATTTATTTGTGATGGATACGATAGAAGGCATAACGGATTCCGCAACGCTGGAGACGTCCAGACTTCCGGAGGATGCTGCGCTGCCTGTGCTGACCGGTGTGGTAGCCTTTAACAGGCTGCTGGAAGAGCTCGCTGTCTGGGAAGAAGCGGAAGCACTTTCCGAGGATGCAGCTGTTGAAGCATTGTTCCGATAGCCTGCCGCGTAGTTGACACCCAGAAAGGTACCGGATGCAACGCCGCCAAACAAAACAGCGCTCAGTGCAATTGCACCGGCTTTTTTTGCAATGCGTGCTGCATTCGTATTTTTTTTGCGGGGACGAGTCGGTGCCTGCTGTTCCGGGGTATTGGTATAATGATAATCCTGCTCTCTGTTGTCGAAGCTCTGGTTTTCATTTTCGTACATAACTGTCACTCCTTTTCTTATTCTGCCGGCGAGCTGCCTGATCGGTATCAGTCTGCCGGGAAAAACGGTTCAGCGTTAAGCTTTACGCTGAACCATTGGTCTTCTCTTTATCTGAGAAACAGTATAAAAAGGATTTGTGAGGAATGTGTTGGAAAAGTGTGAGGATTATGAGGAAAAATTGCGAAGGAATTGTGAAAATAGCTGTTGACAGCCGGATGGAGCTTCAGAATACTCTTGTATTCTGAATGGTTCCGGTTTCCCGGAAAATTTCCCATTCGCAGATATTGACCGCATGATCTCCGATGCGTTCGAGGTATTTGGCCAGCATCAGGGCATCGAGGCTCTCTATCGCATCGGAACGATCTTCTTTATGTGGATAACGATATCATTCTTTACCTTATCAAAAAGCTTGTCGATGATATCATCGGAAGCGATGACATCATTCGCTTTTTTCTGATCCCGGGCGACAAAGGCGCTGACTGCCTCGTGTACCATCTCCCGGGAAGCTGCGATCATTGGCTGCAGATGTCCGGAATAGCGTTCCAGCTGCTTGTGATCCATCTGCTGAATCAGCTCTGCGATATCAGAGGCGTGGTCTCCAATGCGTTCGATATCCGTAACGACCTTCAGAATAGAAGAAACCGTGCGCAGATCCTGTGCGATGGGCTGCTGGGTTGTAATGAGCATCAGGCACTGAGCTTCGATGCTGCGCTCCAGGTTGTTGACATTGCGGTCATCGGCCACGATCCGCTCTGCCAGCTGCATATCCTTGTTTTCGATGGAAAAAAATAAATTTTTCAGGGAAGCTTCAACGAGGTTTCCCATTTCCTCCAGGCTTTCGGAAAGCTGTACCAGCTCTTCACTGTATAATTTTCTTGTTGTCATAGATACCTCCATTTAAAATGAAAAATCGCAATGTAATGCCTGTTTACTATGCTGGGAAAGAGAAAAACGGGTAGGGTCTGTCAGGATCAGCCGAACCGTCCGCTGATATAATCCTCTGTGCGCTTATCCTGCGGATGGGAAAAGATCTGCTTCGTATCGCCGAATTCCACCATTTCTCCTACAAGGAAAAAAGCGAGATCGTCAGAAATACGGGCAGCCTGCTGCATATTGTGAGTGACAATGACAACCGTGTATTTTTCCCGCAGGTCTGCCATCAGGTCCTCGATTTTCATTGTAGAGATCGGATCAAGGGCGGAGGTGGGTTCATCCATCAACAGGATTTCCGGTGAAACAGCAAGGGCACGGGCGATACAGAGACGCTGCTGCTGACCGCCGGAAAGACCGAGGGCAGATTTTCTTCAGGCGATCCTTGACTTCATCGAAGATCGCAGCATTTTTCAGACTGGTTTCAACGATTTCGTCCAGCTGAGCCTTGTTTTTGATACCGTGGATCCTGGGGCCGTAAGCGATATTGTCGTAAATGCTCATGGGAAAAGGATTGGGCTGCTGGAATACCATACCGGCTTTTTTACGCAGCAGAGTGACATCTACGTGGGGATCGTAGATGTCCTCGCCGTCAATTTTGACCTCACCGGTGATCTTTACATTGTCCACGAGATCATTCATACGATTTAAGGTTTTTAAAAAGGTGGATTTACCGCAGCCGGAGGGACCGATAAAGGCGGTGATCGCTCCGGCCTTGATATTCATATTGATGTTTTTAAGGGCGTGATTTTCGCCGTAATACAGATCGAGGTTCTTCGTGCTGATTTTGATATTGCTCATGAATTCTCCATTCTGCAGGCGCTGCTGCGTCTGCGTTATCCTCCGGTTAATCGAGTTTGGAAACATCGAATTTCTTTTTGCGAGTATTTTGGTCAGAAGGTTGATAAAAGGACGATGATCAGCAGGACAGCGGCAATTCCGAAGGCTGCGTCATATTGTGCCTTGGACATGCTCAAGTACAGCTGGATCGTAAGGGTTCCGCCGGATTCGAAGATTTTTTTGAAAAATCCTGCAAAGGTCTTTGGCAGAAGATAGCCGCTTCCGGCGGTGAATAAAAGGGCGGCGGATTCTCCGACGATACGTCCGATCGCAAGAATGATACCGGTGATAATGCCGGGCATTGCGAAGGGGAGCAGGATCGTGCGGATCATGTACCATTTGGTTGCGCCGATGCCGAGTGCGCCGCTGCGGTAGGTCGCGGGAACTGTTTTTAAGGCTTCCTGTGTGTTTCGCGTGATCAGGGGAAGAACCATAAGGGTCAGGGTCAGGGCACCGGTCAGGATGGAATAGCCAAGTCCCAGGGTGGTTCCGAAAAATACCATACCAAACAGACCGAAAATGATAGAAGGAATACCGGAAAGGGTTTCTGTCGTAAATTCGATCAGCCGGACGATTTTTCCGGGCTTTGCGTATTCGTTTAAGTAGATCGCGCTGCCGACACCGATGGGAGTTGCGATCAGCAGGGTAAGGATAACGATGTAAAGTGTATTGACGATATTTCCGGCGATACCAAAGGTTCCCTTGATGGTGCTGGGAACAGTGGTCAGGAAGGAAAGGCTGATCTGGGGCAGGCCTCTGAAAAAGACATAGCCCATAATCGCGATCAGTAAAAGGATGGAAAATGCCGCAGCCAGATCGATCAGAACGGTGAGAATGAGATCGGAAGGCCGGATTTTTTGTTTAAAATACTGGAGGAACCGGGGACCGTAAGCTCTGTGCTCATTACTCTTTTTCTCCTTTCAGAATTTTGTTCAGGGTCATGTTAATGATCATAATGAATACGAAGAGGACAAGGCCGATGGTGAATAGTACCTGACGGTGTAAATCTGCTGCATAGCCCATTTCAGCAACGATGGCGGTTGTCAGGAAGCGGACAGAGTGAAAGGGCAGAGGGGCGTTGACGCTGCTTCCGGATACAAGGCTGATTGCCATTGCTTCACCGATCGCACGTCCGACACCGAGGACGATGGCGGTTGCGATACCGGATTTGGCTGCCGGGATTGTTACACGGAAAATTGTCTGGATCCTGGAAGCACCCAGACCCAGGGAGGCCGCCTTTAAGCTGGCAGGAACGCTGCGGAGGGCGGATTCGCTGATATTGATAACAGTAGGCAAGATCATGATCGCAAGGACAAGCACGGCAGAAATGAGGTTTGCACCGCCGGTAAACTGATGGGTCACAGAACCGGCAAAAATTTTCTGCTCGAGTTTATACATTGCAGGGCACAGCAACAAGATACCGAGCAGACCGTAGATAACGGAAGGGATACCGGCCAGCAGCTCAATGGCAGGGCGGACGATTTTAGAGAGGGGCTTGGGAGCTGTTTCTGCAAGAAAAACAGCAGTCAGGACGCCGATGGGAACGCCCAGCAGGATCGCAAGGGTTGTGCCGACGATGGAGGTCAGAATGACGTATAAAATGCCGTAACTGGGATCTGCAGCGGTTGGCTTCCATACTGTGCTGAACAGGATCTCTGTAAGTCCCACCTTTGTAAGGGCGGGAGTACCGTTTAAAAACATATAAACTGTAATGGAAATGACTGCAAGAACAGCGAAAAACGCGCAGATGGTAAAAATGATCTCAGCAGTTTGCTCTACCACGGATCTTGCTTTTTTATTGCCGATAATAGAATTCATAAAAATCTCGATTCCGCAGGCAGCCTGCAGAAGGCTGCCTTTAATCAAAGGTTATCCCCCATGCGGTTATGCACACAATACCGGAAAATGCAGGTCCGACATTGCCGGGCCTGCATCCAGCAGGGAGTGTTTTGGAAAAGAAATGTTGTCAGTCAACTGTGATCAGGCCAACGGATTTGATCAGAGCCTTGCCCTCATCGGAGCTGAGGTAATCAAACAGTGCCTGTACTTCGGTCTTCTGCTCGGAGATTTCACCTTTGGTTGCCATTACGAAAGGTCTGGACAGTGCGTAGTTGCCGGCTTTAATATTTTCTTCCGTTGCGTCTACGCCATCGAGCTTCAAAGCTTTTACGGAATCATCTACAACATCAAGAGAAACATAACCGATCGCACCGGGGGTGGAAGCAACCTTTGCCATAACGGCACCGGTGGAATCCAGTTCGTTTGCGTAAACGCAGGCATCTGCGATGTCCAGCAGCTCTTCAAACGCACCTCTCGTACCGGAGCCTGCCTCACGACCAACAACAACGATCGCCTGATCGTCTCCGCCAACCTCACTCCAGTTCTTTGTTTCACCGGTGTAGATGGAAACCAGCTGATCCTTTGTGAGATCTTCTACCTTGTTTGCAGGATCTGCAACTACTGCGATACCGTCAATTGCGACGATGTTTTCCACTGCACCTGCGCTCTTTTCATCGTCCTTTAAGTTTCTGGAAGAGTTACCGATGTCAACGCTGCCTGCCAGGACGCTTTCAATACCTGCGGAAGAACCGGTAAACTCAGCGGTAACCGTTACGTTGGGATATTTTGCCATGAAGCTCTCCGCCACAGCGTTTGCCAGCTTTTCCATGGAAGTGGAACCGGACATGCTGGACGGAACCGGAAAGGTCTGCATATTTGTCTGCGCTGTCTGCGGCTTGTGTCAGCAGCCTCGTCAGCTGCTGTGCTGACAGCCTCGACGGGGGTTCTGCAACTGTGTCAGCTGCACTTGCTGCAGTATCTGTTGCAGCAGTATTGCCGCAGCCTGCCAGAGTGCCAACTGCCAGTGCGCTCATTGTAAGAAGTGCGATCAGTTTGTTTTTCATAATGTTTCTCCTCCTTGATGCCGGAAGTATCCTGTTCCGGGCTGATGAATGAAATATAGTGAATGCCTGAAGCCATATGCCGTCTGCCTCATTGCGAGACTTATGATAAGTCATTTGAGCAATGCAAGATATCACGATCCGGTTAGGAATGGGTAAAGGTTGTGTAAAATGATGTCGGAGTCAAAAGCCCTGACCCGGATGCCTGTGGAGCGCTTCGAGGTGTAATACACATAAATATACATATAGAATGTATATCGGCGAATAATATACATACAGGTGAATATTTATACAAGAAAGAGGTAAAAAGTGAATATTTTGTGAAAATTTATACTTGATTTTTTTAAAGGAAGTGTGATAGTATAGATGTCATGAAACGGAATTGCAACGGAAAAGGAAATCCCGTTTAAAGATGTCTTTAAAAATAAATCTAAAGATAAAATAATAAGGAGACATCAGAGGAGAAGATTGAAAAATAAGATTTTTCAATCGCGAGATTTGTGTCTGCGCGCACTTGACACAAACTCGGCATGCGCAAAAAACGTGCGCAGAAATGAGGAGAAGAAAAACGAAAATGAAAAAAATTACTGACAAGTGTATTGGCAGTAGCCATGGTTGCTTCTCTGGCAGCATGTGGTTCTTCTGCATCCACAGAGACAACAGTGCAGGCAACAGAGACTGCAGCAGAAAGCACTGCGGCAGAGACAGCAGCTGCAGAGACCGATGAAGCAGCCTCCACAGAAGCAGAAAGCACAGATACCGCTGCTTTTGATCTGGCTGGCAAGAAGATCGGTGTTCAGCTCGGTACAACAGGTGATCAGCTGGCAACGGAATATGAACAGAACGACGGTTCTACTGTAGAACGTTTCAACAAGGGCGCAGATGCAATTCAGGCATTAAAGCAGGGCAAGATCGATTGCGTAGTGATCGACTACAATCCCGCAAAGGCTTTTGTGGAAAAGAATGATGATTTACAGATTCTGGACGAAGAGCTTTCTTCTGAAGAATATGCAATGTGTGTCAACAAAGACAACAGCGAGCTGACTGCAAAGATTAACGAAGCGCTTACTCAGTTAAAGGAAGACGGTACGCTGGATGCTATCGTTTCCAACTACATCGGTGATGAGGCAGGACAGCATCCTTATACCTCTCCGGAAGGTGTAGACCGTTCCAACGGCACACTGGTTATGGCAACCAATGCGACATTTGAGCCTTTATGAGTATTATGAGGATCAGAAGGTTGTCGGCATCGATCCTGATATCGCGCAGGGCTGTCTGTGACGTGCTTGGTTATGACTTAAAGATCGAGGATATGGAATTTGATGCAATCGTCAATGCAGTTGTTTCCGGCAAGGCTGATTTCGGTGCAGCAGGCATGACGGTAACAGATGAGCGTAAGCTGAGCGTAGACTTCACAGATACCTATGCAACAGCAAGCCAGGTGATCATTGTAACAAAGTAATTACAAGAGATAATCGGAAAGCAATTATAATATGGAAGATTTTAAACTCAAATTTATTGCAAACTTTATAACCGATAATCGGTGGAAGTACTTCACCAACGGATTGGGAACAACTTATGTTGTTTCCTTTTTCGCTGTTATTCTGGGCGTTGTCATCGGCGTGCTGATCGCAGTGGTGCGGTCGTCTGCAGATAAGCTGGACCGTCCTCCACTGGTGGTTAAAATTCTGAATGTGATCTGTAAGCTGTATCTGACGGTTATCCGCGGAACCCCTGCAATGATCCAGCTGCTGATCATGTATTACATCGTGTTCGGTTCTGTGGATGTCAGCAAGCGGCTGGTTGCGATTCTGACCTTCGGAATCAACTCCGGCGCATACGTAGCGGAGATCATCCGTTCCGGTATCATGTCCGTGGATCAGGGGCAGTTTGAAGCAGGCAGAAGCCTGGGACTGACCTATGTGCAGACGATGTGGTATATTATTATCCCCCAGGCATTTAAAAATGTCCTGCCTGCCCTGGGCAACGAGTTCATTACCCTGTTAAAGGAGACGTCTATCTGCGGTTACATTGCACTGACGGATGTTACGCACGGTGCGAATACCGTCAGAAGTCAGACCTATGAGCCTTATATGCCGTTGTTTGCGGCAGCTCTGATTTATCTGGTCAGCGTGAGTGTACTTTCAGCTCTGATCAGCAGACTGGAAAGGAGGATGCGTGTCAATGAGCGATAACGGACAGGAAAAACAGGTTCTGTTTGAAATCAAACAGCTCTGCAAGTCCTTTGGACCGACGAAGGTGCTGGATCATATTGATGCGACGATCCGCCAGGGTGAGGTAGTCGTTATTGTAGGTCCCTCCGGCTCCGGTAAATCGACCTTTCTGCGTTCCTTAAACCTTCTGGAAATGCCGACCTCGGGCGAGATTTTATTTGAAGGAAAAGAGATTACCGATCCGAAAAGCAATTTAAATCAATATCGTCAGAAAATCGGAATGGTGTTCCAGCATTTTAATCTGTTCGCAAATAAGACGATTCTGGAAAACATGACGCTGGCACCGATCAAGGTGTTAAAAAGTCCAAGGCGGAAGCGGAAAAAGAAGCGATGGAGCTGCTGGCACGTGTCGGCCTTGCAGAAAAAGCAAACGCTTATCCGGCACAGCTGTCCGGCGGTCAGAAACAGCGAATCGCCATCGTTCGCTCTCTGTGCATGCATCCGGATGTTATGCTGTTTGATGAGCCTACCAGCGCGCTTGATCCGGAGATGGTTGGCGAGGTTTTAAGTGTAATGCGGGATCTGGCCCACGAGGGTATGACAATGGTGGTCGTTACCCACGAGATGGGCTTTGCCCGGGAAGTCGGCACGAGAGTGCTGTTTGTGGATGAAGGCAGGATCAAAGAGGAAAACACGCCGGAAGAATTTTTCGATCATCCGAAAAACGCGAGACTGCAGGAGTTTCTGTCGAAGGTGATCTAAAGCAGATTTTCCGGAAAAACGACAGAAAAAGATTGATTTTGTAAAAAACATAAAAATTGATATGAAATGGAAGAATTTCAACATGCCGGGGCGGTTGCAGTTCTTCCATTTCTTTTGTTACAATAAAAAGGATAAACTGGTTATCTTATCCGCGTTTTTAGAGAATGACTTTTGATCAGGAGGAGCAGGAAAATGGGAGATGTAACGCAGAAACGGACGCCGGGGGAATGGCGAGAGCTGTTTTCTTCGCAGGAATTTGAAGAAGCCTATGAATATGGGGGCGATGACCTTGGGGCGGTTTATCAGACACAGGGGACAGACTTTGCACTCTGGGCCCCGACGGCAGAGCGGGCAGAGCTTTTGCTGTATCGGGCAGGAAGCGCAGAGGAGGGTGCAGCAGAGCCCTTTGACCGGACAGAAGCGGTACGCACAGAAAAAGGCGTTTTCCGTGTGCATAAAAACGGAGATCTTTCAGGTGTTTATTATACCTGGCTGGTAACGGCGGACGGTCAGACACAGGAAACTGCAGATCCTTACGCAAAGGCCGCCGGAGTAAAATGGACAGCGCAGTATGGTGATCAATCTGAAAAAGCTGAGCCGGAGGGCTGGGACAAGGATCAGGAGAAGCTGCCAAAGGCTCCGGCACCCGTTGTCTGGGAAGTGCATGTAGGCGATTTTTCCCACGATCCCCAAAGCGGTGTTTCGGAAGAAAATCGAGGGAAATATAAAGCGTTTTCAGAAAAAGATACCTGTCTGGATGGAAATACAGGAAACCCGACGTGCATGAACTGGTTAAAATGGCTGGGTGTCACTCATGTCCAGATATTACCGATGTATGATTATGGTTCGGTAGATGAAACCGGAAAGAAGCTCCAGTATAACTGGGGGTACGATCCGATGAACTATTTTGTACCGGAAGGCTCCTATGCGACCGATCCGTATCATGGAGAAGTACGGGTGCGGGAATGCCGTGAAATGATCCAGGCCTTGCATCGCGCGGGAATCCGGGTGATCATGGATGTGGTGTATAACCATACATTCAGCATAGACTCTGTTTTCCAGAAAACTGTTCCGTATTATTTTTACAGACAGGAGGCAGACGGCAGCTTTTCAGACGGCTCCGCATGCGGCAACGATACTGCAAGTGAGAGAAGGATGTATCGCAGATATATGATCGACTGTATTTGCTACTGGGCTAAAGGAATATCATGTGGATGGATTCCGGTTCGATTTGATGGGACTGCATGATACGGAGACAATGAATGAGATCCGTGCGGCACTGGATTGCCTGCCGGGTGGAAAAGAAATTCTGATGTACGGCGAACCGTGGGCAGCAGGCAAGACTGCGATTCAGCCAGGCTATGAGCAGGCGCTGAAATGCAACGCAGCCCTTTTGTCTGACCGAATCGGATTTTTCAATGATGATATTCGGGACAGCATTAAGGGCAGTGTTTTTGAAGTCAAGGAGACTGGCTTTGTCAACGGAGCAAAGGGACTGGAGACTCAGATTCGTTCCAGTGTGCTGGGCTTCTGTGACGGAACAGGCGGTTATCAGCCATCGTCTGCACAGCAGTCCGTTTCCTATGTCTCAGCCCATGACAATTATACGCTGTGGGACAAGCTGGTGCATACGCTGACGGACAGCATGGAGCCGGATTTTGGCGCATACAATGAAGAACGGCTCTGGCGCAGAACCGTCTTGCCGCGGGAATTTATTTTACCTGCCTGGGAATTCCGTTTTGCAGGCGGGAGAGGAAGCGGCGCGTACGAAATACGGTGACGACAACAGCTATCGCTCCGAGGCGAAGGTGAATCAGTTAGACTGGAGCCGGATGCATGAATACCGGGATTTGGCGGAGTTTTACCGCGGTCTGATCCTGCTGCGAAAGAGTTTTCCGGCATGGAGGCAGAGAAGCCTGGAGGTGCTGGATCAGATCTCCTTTGTGGACGCACCGGAAGGCTGCGTAGCCTTTATCATCCGGACGGAGGCTGCAGCAGAAAGCGTCCTCACAGACAACGTTGCGCCCTGGCAGGAGCTGTTTATTATTTACAACGCGAATAAGGAAGCTGTGGAATTTCGACTTCCGGGCGGGAAAGGCTCTGATCCGGAACAGGAGCCTTCTGAAAATTATTTTGCCTTGGAGGGCAAGTGGCAGTTGCTTACAGATGGAACACGGTTTAAAATAAAAGGAGACACACAGTTAGAGCAGATGAAAGAACTGGAAGGTTCTGTATGGGCAGAACCGGTGTCTATTACAATATTAGGAAGATAAGAGGGAACAGGTATGAGAGCAAGCGGCGTGCTGCTTCCGGTATTCAGTCTTCCGTCTCCGCACGGGATCGGCTGCTTTTCCAAGGAAGCATATGAATGGGTGGATTTTTTGAAGCTGGCAGGACAGCAGTATTGGCAGATCCTGCCGCTGGGACCGACAAGCTATGGGGACTCCCCGTATCAGTCCTTTTCTACGTATGCGGGCAACCCGTATTTTATTGATCTGGAGGAGCTGGTGGAAGCCGGGTTTCTGACCAGAAAAGAGGTAGAAGCCTGCGATTGCGGCAAAGCGGCCAGAGATATTGATTATGGAAAACTGTATGAAAACAGAATGCCGCTCTTAAAGCTGGCATATGAGAGAAGCCTGGAGAAGCCTGACCCGAAGTTTACAGCATTCTGGACAGAAAATGCCTGGTGGCTGGATGACTATGGCCTGTTCATGGCAGTGAAGGATATTTTTGGCGGAAACAGCTGGGATCAGTGGGCAGAGGATATTCGCTATCGCTGGGATAATGCGATGTGGTATTACAAGACCAACTATTCAAAAGAAATCGGCTTTTATGTATGGCTTCAGTATCTGTTTTTTACACAGTGGCAGAAACTTAAAAAATATGCCAATGATAAGGGATTGAAGATCATTGGTGACATTCCGATCTATGTGGCATATGACAGCGCGGACGTCTGGGCACATCCTGAGATGTTCCAGCTGGATCAGGAGAGAAAACCCGCCGCAGTTGCAGGCTGTCCTCCCGATGGATTTTCCGCGGACGGACAGCTGTGGGGCAATCCGCTGTATCGCTGGGATCATCACAGAAATACCGGCTATGACTGGTGGATAACACGAATCTCCTGGTGCTTTTTAGACTGTATGACGTTGTCAGAATCGACCATTTCAGAGGCTTTGATGAATATTTCTCCATCCCTGCAAAGGACAAAACCGCGGTGAATGGTCACTGGGAAAAAGAGTCCGGGTATTGAGCTGTTTCAGGCGATCAAGGCACGTCTCGGTGAAAAACCTATTATCGCAGAGGATTTGGGCTATGTGACGGATACTGTCCGCAGAATGGTAAAAGAAAGCGGCTATCCGAATATGAAGGTTCTGGAATTTGCATTCGATTCCAGAGATTCCAGCGGCGCGGGTGATTATCTGCCGCATAATTATGAGCATAACTGCGTAGCTTATACTGGCACCCATGACAATGAGACGATCCTGGGCTGGCTGTCCAGCATTAAACCGGAAGAGGTTGAGATGGTGCGGGCATACTTAAACCGTCCTACAGAGAGCAAACAGGTTTTGGCATCCGAGCTGGTTCGTACCACCATCGCTTCTGTGGCGGATACCTGTATCATTCCAATTCAGGACTATCTGGGGCTGGATAACAGCGCAAGAATCAATTTCCCGTCAACGCTGGGCACGAACTGGCGCTGGAGACTGATAAAGAGTGACCTGACAAAGGCGCTGGCAGATTCCATCCGCAAGCAGAATATTGTTTACGGCAGAGTGAAGTGGGAAGATCTGCAGGAGGATGAAAAACCGAAGGATCCGGAAGAAGAAAAAGAGACAGAAACAGAACCCAAGCAGAAAAAAGACAGTTCTGTAAAGGAGGCAAAAGACTGATGGAATTCGGAAAATTATGCAGTTGGGAAAAGCAGGGGAATCGTGTCGTTTTTCAGTTTGAGAAGCGAACAGGACGCGTGGAAATCCTCACACCGGAGATTTTTAATGTATTTTCGGGAGTGGTGAGTGAAGAGCATCGCTCTAAGGCCATTGAGGGAGACAAGTCTGTTGCAGTTGATTTTACGGCGGCAGAAGCAGACGGCGCCGTAGAAATTTCCACAGATGCAGTGACTGCACGGATTTACGATGATTTCAAAGTCGATTTTTATAAGGCGGACGGCACTGTTTTGTGCCGGGACTACCGGGGCAGCAGAAAAATCTGTGCCGGTCTGAGTGATGAACTGAAGGCATTAAAAGAAGCAGAGGGACACAGTGTAGAGGAGCAGCGCACGGAAGCGGTAGAGGTTGTCAAGCAGCTTGAGGGTGACGAAGCCTTTTACGGACTTGGTGATAAGACCGGCTTTATGGACAAGCGCGGCTATGAATATGTGATGTGGAATACGGATGATCCGGCTCCGCAGATGGACAATTTCAAGTCCCTCTACAAATCCATTCCGTTTTTTATTACCTTACACATTAAAAATGCAGTGTTTGGCCTGTTCTATGATAACACCCTACAGATCCTGCTTTGATATGGGCAAGGAATCGGAGGAATATTACTGGTATGGCGCTGCAGACGGCAATCTGGATTATTATCTGATCGCCGGCGAGAGTATGCCGGAGGTGCTTGGCAATTATACTTATCTGACAGGTACGGTTCCGGTTCCGCAGAAGTGGACCCTGGGCTATCATCAGTGCCGCTGGAGCTATATGTCTGAGGAAGAAATCCGGGATGTTGTTTCCCACATGAGAGAGTGCGGAATCCCCTGCGATGCCATTCATCTGGATATCGATTATATGGATCACTACAAGGTATTTACCTGGACACCGGATAAGGAACGTTATCCGGATCCGAAAAGATGATCGCAGATCTGGCGAAGGACGGCATCAAGATCATAACCATCATTGATCCTGGTGTAAAGCTGGAAGAGGGATATTCTGTTTACGACAAAGGTGTGGAGAACGGCTATTTTGCAACGACGCCGGAGGGTGAGATCTATGTCAATGCAGTATGGCCGGGAGATGCGGTTTATCCGGATTTTGGCAAAAAAGAAGTGCGTGACTGGTGGGGCGAGAATCAGCAGTTCCTTGTAGATAAAGGCGTCCGCGGCGTATGGAATGATATGAATGAGCCGGCAAGCTTCCGCGGGGAGCTGCCGCAGGACGTTGTGTTTACCGATGAGGACGAAAAGAGCGACCACGCGAGAATGCACAACGTTTATGGCCATAATATGGCAAAGGCAACCTACGAGGGCTTAAAGCAGCGGGATAAAAGGCGTCCCTTTGTTATCACGAGAGCCTGCTATGCCGGCACGCAGAAATACAGCACAGCATGGACAGGCGACAATCACAGCATTTGGGCGCATCTGCAGATGGCGATCCCGCAGCTGTGTAACCTTGGTATGAGCGGAATGTCCTTTGTCGGTACAGACGTGGGCGGTTTCGGTTCGGATTGTACAAAAGAGCTGATGTGCCGTTGGGTAGAGGTTGATGCTTCTCTCCGTTATTCCGGAATCATTCCGCAATCGGAACACGGTATCAGGAGCCTTGGAGATTCGATCAGGAAACCGTGGATATTTACCGGAAAGCAGCGCAGCTTCGATATCATCTGATTCCGTATTATTATGACCTGTTCTTTACCGGAGAGAAGACCGGACTGCCGATCATGCGTTCCCTGGTGCTTCATTATGAAAAGGATGAAGTAGCAAAGGAGTGCAATACAGAATTTTTGGCAGGCCCGAATCTGCTTGCTGCACCTGTTGTAACCCAGGGCGATCGCAAGAAGATGGTTTATCTGCCTGCAGGAACCTGGTATGACTACTGGACAGGTGAAAAGATTTCCGGCGATCAGGGACAGTGGATCCTGCGGGATGCTCCGCTGGATACCTGCCCGCTCTATGTAAAAGCAGGCGCAGTGCTGCCGGTATGGCCGGAGCAGAATTACGTGGGTGAGAAGGATACCAATCAGGTGCTGATGCTGGAGGTGTATCCCGGAGAAGGAAGCTGGGATCATTTCCAGGATGACGGCGAAAGCTTCGCATACCGCGACGGTGTATACAATCAGTATCACTGTGAGCTCAAAGACGGAAAGCTGACCGTAGCCTGTGTTCATGATGGCTATGAAAAGCATTATCAGCGCGTACAGGTTCATTGCCTTGGAAAGACCTTTGAGGCTGAGCTGAAGGACGGCGCATGCTGTGTAGAACTGTAAAAAACGCTCTACAGGGTTCATAGAAAACAAAAAAGACCGCAGAACGTGCACATTGTTTGTACGGGTTCTGCGGTCTTTTTGGATTCATGACATTAGAATGCACACTTTACGGGAATTCTAATGCTTGTATAAACTTAGTGTGTTTTGTCGGAGCAGGCTTGGGTTTTAGTCAACCTTTACCGGGTTGGTAACGCTGACGGTATGATCGTACCATTTTCCCTTGGTTCCGATCAGGGCGAGGTCAAAGTCTTTATCCAGCGCTTTTACCGGAACATCGAATCCGTTTACTTCTTCGGTTGTGCCGTCATCGTAGGTTACGGTATCAGTGGTGGGCTGTAAAAGCTCTGCACCATCCTTTTTTGCGTCAGCAGCCTTGCCGACAAACAGGTTTACGATGTTTTTGGAGGTAAGGCTGATGTGAATGGACATCTGTCCATCTTTTACAGTCAGGACACCTTTTCCGTCGTTTGCTTCATTTACATGGAACATGCCGCTGTCAGTTTTTGAACTCTGCTTCATAGGTTCCATCTTCCAGGACAGCATCTGTAGTGTCAGAGCTGGATGTAGCCGATGTGCCGAGCTCTTCCATAGCAGCGTGTGTGGGAAACATATAAATCCTGGATGACAGGGATCTGTCCAAGACCGGCGATCTGGGTTTCAATGCTGTCAAATACGCCGGAGGCTTCGAACTGGCTCTTCCAGGAGTCATCATCGTCACCAGCCATATCATTGTTTGCATGGTCGCCGGCAACAACCATCAGAGGACGGAGAATTACTTTCTTGTAGCCTGCCTCCTGAATCTTTTTTCGATCACTGCTTCGCATGCAGTATCTTTCAGGTTCCCCTCTACAGTGCCGATGAATACATTGTCATATCCGAGGGCATTCATCTGGTTCTGCATCTGGCTGTAACTGATTTTTGCGGTATGAGAGGTTCCGTGTCCCATGAATACGAAAGCAGTTCCGTCTTCCTTTGCAGCGTCAAGGCTTTCGTAGCCTGCAGTTTTTACTGCCTCTGCTGTAACCGCCTTTGCAACCGCTTCTTTATCACTGTTTACGGAATCGTCTGCAGAGCCTACTTCACCCAGAAGAGGCTCGGCGATGGATACGGATTCAAACTTGTCGCTGTAGCTTGCAACCGCTTCGCTCAACTCATCATATTCTGCGCCGTGCATCAGATGAGTAGGCTGTACGATCAGATTCTTTACACCGTTATCAACAGCACGCTGCAGTGCCTGATCCATATTATCGATTTTTTCACCATCCCGTGCCTGCACATGGTTGATGATGATCTGGGCAGTAAATGCACGTCTTACGGACCAGTCGGGATATGCTTTCTGCAGTGCTTTTTCGATGCCGCCGATATCCTCTGTACGGCTGTCGTTAAAGGAAGTACCAAAGCTTACAACAAGCAGTTCGTTTTCCCCGATCTCATCTGCGTTTAAGGGATCATCCTTGGAAGCGTCGCCGGTATCTCTTCCGAAATAATCGGGATCGGCGTTTTCGCCTTCTACCAGTTCTTTCTGAGCATCCGTCAGTGCATCCCATGCTGCCTTTGCTTCGGCACACTGTTCATCGGTGTTATCGTTTCTTTCCTGAACATAGATCTGGTCGATGAGGGCAGCTACTTTGTCTGCGGCTTCCTGGTCAGATTCTGCGTCAGCGGTTTCCGCTTCTGTCGCAGTTTCCTGCACAGTTTCAGTGGCGGTGGATTCCACAGCGGTTTCAGCTGTAGAGCCACATCCGGAAACCAGCGCAGCAGTCATTGACATGGATAACATCAGTACGATCAGTTTCTTTTTCATAAGTTCCTCCTTGGGAATGGGTTCGGATTGCAGAAACGACGGGCGTCGGGCAATCCGGTATCAGAGGACAATAAAATTTTGTCCTAACAGTGTGTGAATATGGCGATAAATGAGTGATACGGGAAATTTTCGTTCAGATGCCGTTGAAAAAAGAGAAGAAAGGCGAAATGTGCAAAGTTGGATCGCTGAATCAACTCCATAGAGCGGAGCCATAGCTTCGAATCTCGGAGCGCAACAAAATAAAACCAGAAGTGTTTCTGATTTTGCAGATTTCGTACTGCCAGTTTCTCGTGGCATGAATGAACGGTAACTTTTCATTCCTGTACTGCGAAAGGCAGGTCTCCCGACTGAACGCTCTGACGCTTCGACTCCCTTCCCGGTCTCCCAGTGGTAATAAGCCGTCGCTTGCGAATCACGGTGACGAGTTCGCGCAGGATTTGCACCCGCTTCCCTTTTCACCAGACGCATATGGTCTGACACCTTACGCATTTATTCAATTATGCCTTATGCCAAATTATTCTAGCATTCCTATAGTTAGTTGTCAATGTGGGGAAGAACGAGATTTGTGTCTGCGTGCACTTGACGCAAACTCGGTATGCGCAAAAAGTGTGCGCAGAAATGAGAGGAAAGATGGAATCTGATTTTCGGAACGTTGTTACTGATGGAAAATGCGAAAAATAAGCGGCTTCCGAATCCTCGGAAACCGCTTGCTTACTGACTTTTTAGAAGAGCGACAGACGGGGCTCGAACCCGCGACCTCCACCTTGGCAAGGTGGCGTACTACCAACTGTACTACTGTCGCATTTTCTTTCTCGCTGATGTATCTCAGCGACGAAATTTATAATAACACAGCTTCTTACGTTTGGCAAGCTTTTTCGTAAAAAATTTCAAATTTATTTTGGGAGAAAATAGAATAGCAAAATTTTGGAAAAATATGCGCCGTTTTTTATTCATGACAATAGAATGCTCGCAGAGCGTGCATTCTATTGTATCTTTCATCCGTAGCATTTCCAAAAACATCGAGCAGCGTTCCATAGCGGAAGAGCCAGACCATCTGCAGCTCGGTCTGATCGTATTCCTGCAGTGTTTTCATTACCTGCTCGGCGATTTCGGGCGTAACGCTTCGGGCCGTTTCCGGGGAAGCAGGATTACAGAGCATGTGCCAGTATTCCGGATAGGCTTCGACCCATTTGACCAGCCGCTGCTGGCGCAGTTGGTTGTAGAGCTTTGAGAGGGCGAGAATGATCTGGGCAGCGTTATCTTTTTCCAGTTCTTTGTAAAGGTCTTTCGAATCCATAGTGCCTCCTAAAACGAATAATGGGGACGTATTCATCCCTATTATAAGCAAAACAGGAGAAAGATGCAAGGCAGGTCTCAGGAAGATACGACGGAACAGGAAAGCAGGACTTGCAGATCAAAAATCGTCATGCTACACTACGATGAGAGCATGAAAAGTGTTCAAACGGGAATCACATGACGAGGCTCCCGGTGTGGGAGCACGGATCGAAGCAAAAAGAAAAGGGGAACAAAAGAATCTATGATAACAGATCAATTCGGGAAAAAATGGTATAAAGGGAATCTCCATACCCATTCCACCAATTCTGACGGTCGTCTGTCGCCGGAAGAAGTTATCGGACTGTATCGGGAGGAAGGCTACGACTTTCTTGCCCTGACGGATCACTGGTTTATGGGAGAAGAGCGCCAGGAGGAAAATTTTCTGCTTTTGAGCGGGCAGAATATGACGTTGGCAACAATGTCCGGGACGGCATTTATCATGTCGTCGGAATCGGTATGCAGAAGGAGCCGAAGCTGAAAAAAGGACCGGAATTACAAGAAAAGCAGGCGCAGCTGATGATCGATCGGATTCATGAAGCCGGAGGCATTGCAATTCTGGCACATCCGGCGTGGTCGATGAACCGGGCGAGCGAGGTGCGTCTGTTAAAAGATCTGGACGGCTGCGAGATTTATAATACGACGTCGGGCGTGCCGTGGAACTGTAGACCCTATTCGGGCATCATCCTGGATGAATTGGCAGCGCAGGGATATGTGCTGCCCTGCATGGCAGCGGACGACGCGCATCAGTACACAGGCGACGAAACAAAATCTTACCTGATGGTGCAGGCGGATGAGCTGAGCCGCGATGCAATCCTGGAAGCGATTGCTCAGGGGCGTTTTTATGCATCCCAGGGGCCTCGTTTTTGGATTGAGAAAAAGGATAACAGTCTGATCGTGCACAGCACGCCGGTGAAGGAAATTGTCTTTTCACGGATGCGGTATGGTCGGACGATCGCGCGACAGTCGGGGAATGCGTGGAAGAAGCCGTTTATGAGATCCAACCGCATGAAACGTTTGTAAGGGTAGAATTAAAGGATGCTGTAGGGAACCGGGCATGGTCGAACTTTTACCTGACCGGAAAGGCGGTTTTATAAGAATGGAAAATCTCCTTTTTTTTGTCTGAATGCGACGGTACCGATTTTCTGACGATGATGCTGGGGTGTCTGTTTAAGAAAATCGGCTGGATAGACGAGCTTTTACAAAACGCCTTAATAAATTTGTCTTTCAGGTGGCTTTGCCGGCGCTTCTGTTTGAAGATCTGGCGACAGTTGACCTTGCGGAAGTCTGGGATATGGGTTATGTTGCGTACTGTTTTGCTGCAACATTTCTCGGAATCGGGATCTGTTACCTGATTTCCATCTTATTAAAAGATAAATCCATTCAGGGCGAGTTCGTGCAGGCGTCTTACCGGAGCAGCGCGGCGCTGATGGGAATCGCGATCATTCAGAACATTTATGGAAACGCCGGAATGGCGCCGCTGATGATTATCGGAACCGTGCCGCTTTACAATGTGATGGCAGTCGTTATTCTGTCGATTTTAAAGCCGGAGCGCGGAAAAGTGGACAAGGCGCTGCTTTTAAAGACAGGAAAGGGAATTGTAACAAACCCGATTATACTCGGTATTTTAGCCGGTATGATCTGGTCGGGACTGCGCTTTCCGATGCCGAAAATTCTGGACAAAACGGTTTCCAATGTCGGCGTTCTGGCGACCCCGCTTGGTTTGATGGCGCTGGGTGCTTCGTTCGATTTAAAGCAGGCTGCCGGAAAAATCAAACCGGCGATTGTTGCAACCTTTATCAAGCTGATCGGTCTGGCGGCAATTTTTCTTCCAATTGGCGTGATGCTCGGCTATATACACATGAGCATCTGATTGCTCTGATGATCGTGATGCTCGGCTCTGCCAGCACGGTGAGCTGCTTTGTTATGGCGAAAAATATGGGACACGACGGCACGTTGACATCCAGCGTCGTTGTTTTGACAACATTGTTTTCTGCGTTGACGATGACTGGATGGCTGTTTATTTTCCGGACAATGGGACTGGTGTGATGGAGGATTAAAATGAAAAAGCTGGAAGCGGTAATTTTTGATATGGACGGCGTTCTGTTCGATACGGAACGAATGAGCTGCGAATGCTGTTTTGAGGCGGCAAAGCAGCTGGGACTCACGCTGGCGGAGGAAGCAGTCTATGGCGGCTGCGGACGAAATGAAGCGTCACTTCGCAGACATATTATGGAGACGGAGGAGCCCTGGTATCCGAATGGAACCTTTCCTTATGAAAAATATCGGGAACGGTTTATGGCGTTGTTTCAGGAGCGTCTGGAACGGGAGCTTCCAATTAAAAAGGGGGTAAGGGAGCTGCTGGAATATCTGAAGGAAAAGCAGATCAAAACGGCGATCGCATCGTCTACGAAAGGCCCGCTTGTCAGAAAGCATCTGGAGCGCACCGGCCTTAGCGGATATTTTCAGGAAATTGTTTCCGGTGATATGGTGGAAAAAAGTAAGCCGGAGCCGGATATTTATTTAAAAGCCTGTGAGGTAGTCGGCGTTTTGCCGGAAAATGCGATGGGAATCGAGGATTCCTTTAACGGAATCCGTGCGGTTGCGGCTGCGGGAATGACGGCGGTTATGGTGCCGGATATGGTACAGCCGGACGAGGAAATTCGTCAGATTTATGATTACTGTGTGCAGGATTTGCTGGAAGTGAAGGAACTGATCGAGCTGAACGGAATCTGATTGACAAATCTCAGGAAAATGATTATACTGTAACCACCGTGCAGCCGGGGGAGCAGCGGCCCCCTGAACCTGAAATCCGCTATAGCAGGGGTGATGGTACGCCGAGGGCTTTTGGCTCATATTGCTGCCCTTTACAAGTGGCGATGAAGTTTGGGTCTTGCGCAACGGGTGTCTGTGAACCGTGTCAGGTTGGGAACAAAGCAGCACTAAACAGAAATTCCCCGTGTGCCGCAAAGGGTGCCTGGCGGAGTTAACTGTAAAGGTAACGGATATGGGTTTCGGTTCGAAGCGTGCCACGGTCTTTGAAAAAGAGAACAGTCTTTCGGGAGAAGCCCGGAAGAATATGGGCGTCGGAGGAAGAATTTCTCCGGGCGTTTTTTTATCGTATAGGAAACTTCGTTTCTATACGATAAAAAACGCTCTACGAGATCGCACTGCGGCGGAGGAAAAATGTCGTATACGCGACCCGCCGCAGGCGTAGAATCCTGCGTTGCAGGATTCTATTTTACTATAGGAAAGACCGCCTACGGCGCTCTTCTTAAAAGGGCCCGCACGGAGGCGGGCATAGCAACAGACGATTGATGGCTTAGAAGATATAAAAACCTTCTTCACCAAAATCATCACCAAACACATCTTCATTTAGGAAATAATCCGTATCCAGCAGGTCCCTCTCGCTCATATGGCGAATGTCCTCGGATGTCATACCTTCAGGCGGATTATCCATGTTTTTTGCGCAGTGCCTCGATATCTGGTTTCATGGCGATCATCCTCCTTTTAGAGGATTATAAACATAAGAATTGAAAAAAATCATGCAGAAGAACGCTTTCCACGAGATTTGGACATTGCTTTCTCGTACATTTCTTCGAGGGAAACGCGCTGGTGGTTGAAGTATAGTTCTAAGAATTCCATCCTATGCTGGCAGTCAGGGCATACCAGGGATCATATCCAAAAGAAGACAAAATAGCAGTTCTCCACTGATTGAAGCTGCGATAAATAGGATGTTTACTTTTTGAAATGGCACGATGGAGCTTGGAATCAATTTCTCGGTGACGTGCATAAATCCCACCATACCGAATCATTTTAAAATGTTTTTCAGGGATGTGGCGAATGAGACGCTGGATGAATTCCATGGCAGGAACCGTTTCTTCTATGTATTGTTCGTCTTCATGTCGGTTGTAATGGAAAGTAACCATTTCACCATCGTATTTATCAATTCGGGATGTGGCAATGACAGGACGACCAAGATAACGCCCAATGTATTTTTTACAACAATTTGGGATCGCAGAGGTTGGGTTTGGCATAAACATAAAAACCCTGTTGGTGTTCACGATAACATTTCGCCTTCACTTTTTTGAAGGAAGACCCGATTTTGGATTCCATTTCATTAAAGCAGAGCGGTTTGCGAAAAGCATTGCGTAAAAAGTGTAGTCAAAGTGTTTGACATTACGCCAAAAAACCGTCATCGCTGTAACCACCTTCAGATATGAGGCAGTGGATATGTGGATTCCATTTCAGATCTCTGCCAAAAGTATGTAAAACCATAATAAAACCGGGTGTGAAGTTTTTGGATTTATTCATTTTGAAAAACATACGGGTGATAACACTGTTTACAGAGTGAAACAGACAATCGAGCAGAGAACGATCTTTGAGAAAGAATTCACGAAGATTTTCATCGATTGTGAAAACACAATGGCGATGTGTGACATTAACCAGCTTAAAGGACACACTGGTAGTGCGTTCCATGGCATATTTGTTGCCGCAGGTAGGGCAGAAACGGCTATGACAGCGGAAAGGAACAAATTTAAGTTTCCGCAGTGAGGACAGCCATACATGGCACCACCGAAAGATGGATCACCACAATGAATCATCTTATCGATATTTTCCATCTCAGTTTTTCTGGGATGAAGAATATATTCAATTTCTTCATAATAGTCGGTAAAAATCTGTTGTAAAACATTCATAAGACTATTATGCATGACATAGTAACAAAAAAATCCCACCCCTCAAGATTGAGGGCAGGGGGATGAATAGGCGAAACCCTCATTTTTATCGTATAGGAAACTTCGTTTTCCATACGACAAAAACGCTCCGCGAGGATGCGCACTCGGCGCAGGGGGTAGATGGTTGCTAAAGCAACCGCGCCTCGTCGCGAGAATGTGCCAAGGCACATTCTTTTTCATTCCCGTTTATTCCGGGAATGGAATTGTATCAAGACGAAGAGAAAGAGGAAATAAAACGTGGAAACGATCAAAAAGGATAACAGCGGGACTCTGTCTCTGCCGGAAAATCTGGAAAAGCTGGAAAGCTGCTGACAGACTGCACACTCTGTCCGCGTAACTGCCACGTCAACCGTATGGCAGGGGCAGATCGGCTACTGCCTGCAGACGGGGACGCTGCGGGCGGCAAGGGCAGCGCTGCACTACTGGGAAGAACCGTGCATCTCGGGCACGGCAGGTTCGGGTGCAGTGTTTTTTGGCGGCTGCTCGATGCGGTGCGTGTTTTGCCAGAACCACGATATTGCGGCAGGAGAAGCCGGACGGGAAATTTCGGTGGAACGCCTGAAAGAAATTTTTCTGGAACTGCAGGAAAAGGGCGCGAACAACATCAACCTCGTGACACCGACGCATTTTGTACCGCTGATTGTTCCGGCGCTGCGGGCGGCAAAGCGGGAGGGACTGCGGATCCCGATTGTATACAATACCTCTTCTTATGAAAAAGTCAGCACGCTGCAGCTGCTGGACGGGCTTGTGGATATTTATCTGCCCGATTTGAAATATGAATCTGCAGCGCTTTCCGGGCTGCTTTCGAATGCGCCGGATTATTTTGAAACAGCAGCAGCGGCGATTGCAGAGATGGTCAGACAAGTCGGCGAGCCGGTTTTTGCAGCGCCGGATGGGACGCTGCTTTTAGCGGCGCAGATGAATGATGCATGTGAAGAAGCCGACGAGGACGCAGAATTTTTAATGAAAAAAGGCGTTATCGTGCGGCATCTCGCCCTGCCGGGACAGGAGGCAGATTCGAAGAGAGTGCTTTCCTATCTGTTAAAAAACTATGGGGAGCGGATTTATATCAGTCTGATGAATCAGTACACGCCGATTCCGTCTGTGCTGGAGAAGACGCTGCCAAAGCTCGCGCAGAAGAAGTTGGCGGCGCCAGAGCCCTTGCGGGAGAAAAGCGCAGCGCAGCCTGAATCTGCACAAGCCTGCCTGACAGGTCTGCAGCGCCGTCTGACGGAGGACGAATACGAAGCTCTGATTGATTTCGCGATAGAAAACGGAATCGAAAACGGATTTATTCAGGATCAGGAAACGGCGCAGGAAAGTTTTATTCCTGCATTTGATGGCGAGGGCATCTGACGGAAAAAGAGGATTGTGCAATTTTACAGGGATTTATGGTGTTTTCTTGATTGTTCGGAGGCCTGTGTGAGTGTATTCTGAAAAAGAACAGATGCCTGAAAATATTCCTTTTTCAGGTACAACAACAGAGCAGGGATTTATAAAAGGAGGAACTATCATTATGAACACAATGCCCAGACCGGAGCATCCGCTTCCTCAGTGGGAAAGAAGCACATGGAAAAACTTAAACGGAGAATGGGATTTTTCTTTCGACTTTGGTAAAAGCGGCGTAGACCGTTGTTTTTATGAAAAGAAGGATTGGGAGAAAAAGATCATCGTTCCGTTTTGCCCGGAAAGCGATCTGAGCGGAATCGGCTATAAGGATTACATGGATGCCGTATGGTATCATAAGACCGTAGAACTGACCGAAGTGGAGGTAAAAGGACGCGTTCTGCTGCATTTTGGCGCGGTGGATTATGATACGCGCGTATGGATCAACGGAACAGAGGTTGGACGGCATAAAGGCGGTTATACCTCTTTTACATTCGATATCACGGCTTATGTACAGGCCGGTGCAAACGATATCGCCGTATACGCAGAGGACGATTTGAGAAGCGGCAAACAGCCCCATGGCAAACAGAGTGGGCTCTACTATTCCCATGGCTGTGAATACACCAGAACTACCGGTATCTGGCAGACGGTTTGGCTTGAGTTCGTGCCGGAAAATTATGTGAAAAAAGCACGTTTCTTTCCGAACGTGGAAGCAGGCACGCTTACGATCGAAGCGGTGACTGTCGGCGACGGATCGTTCTGCGCAGAAGCGTTTTATGAAGGAAGACGCTGTGGCCAGGCGGAAACCACAACTGCTGGCGGAAATGTTGTTGTGACGCTGCCTCTTTCCGAAGTGCATCTGTGGGAGGCTGGAGCAGGCAGACTGTATGATTTGACAATTACTTTTGGGAAAGATACTGTTCACAGCTATTTCGGACTGCGCAATGTCACAATTTCCGGGGAAAAGGTGTTGATTAACGGAAAATCCGTGTTCCAGAGACTCGTTCTGGATCAGGGATTTTATCCGGACGGCATTTATACCGCATCTACCGATGAAGCACTGGAAAACGATGTGAAGCTGTCGATGGCAGCAGGCTTCAACGGCGCGCGTCTGCATGAAAAAGTGTTCGAGCCCCGTTTCCTGTATCATTGCGATCGTCTGGGCTATCTTGTATGGGGCGAGCAGGGTAACTGGGGGATGGATCCGAGCGCACCGGATGGATTGAAAAACTTCCTGCCTGAATGGATGGAAGCGGTTGAAAGGATTTCAATCATCCGGCGATCATCGGCTGGTGCCCGTTTAACGAG
>VOFC01002090.1_pt1 | contig 40335 bp, 70 predicted proteins | sample 5384161 | NCBI WGS metagenome assembly VOFC01 (sample SAMN12384722, study PRJNA508395) | human gut metagenome | isolation source: healthy gut B | host: Homo sapiens
ATTACGTATTGCTAGATGTTTTACATGTGGAAGCTGTAGTAAAGGATATGAATGTTGGTAAGATAGAACAGCACTGGAAACATTATTTATCTCGATAAAGGAATTGATGATATGGAAGCAGGGCGGTTTCATACCGTTGATGATGTATTTGGGGATTATCAGAGAGTTAGGGATGAAATGAGTTAGAGTACCAATCACAGACGAATAAAGCTCTAATGGTCTAAAATGGCTTAGTAACATAATCATCTCGGCTCTATATTAAGGCCCATTATTTTATCAACTTCTTCTGATTTTTTGCTGATAACATTATCACTGGAAAATCATATTTTTCTCTAAGCTTCATGACAAAGTTATGCCATCCATCTTTGGCATCATTACATCCACTATTGCTAAATGTATTTCTTCCTTGCTTAAAACCTCTAACCCTTCTATGCCATTACCTGCCATAAATGTCTTATATCCTTGATTATTTAAATGGCTTCTACAGCTCTAGCTATATCAACTTCATCTTCAACTATTAAAATATTATATGGATTCATAAAACTCCCTCTTTCATTAAAAAACATTATTAACTACCTCTATTATAAATATAACATTTTATCCCTCCTAACCCATATATTTAAATACACATTTCCCAGTAAATATCCTGCAGAAATAAATATACTATTATAAATAGCTATAGCTATAAATGAATACACCGTGAATTTTGTAAGATTTAGAATAATGTTCCAGCATGCTAAGTATTGAAGTATAGTATTAGCTTCCATTGGTTTACTTTCTTTCTTGGTATGGTTATATAATAAATGATAAAACTTAAGAAAAAGATTGGTATTTCTAAAAAGAAATTCTAAATATTAAGACTTGGAACCAATCCGTAGACTATAAATTTCGTTAATCTCTTTATCCTTTTGCCTGATATATCTTTCACAAAGTTCGAAACTCACTACGTTCAAACAGTCTCACTTTCTTAACGAAATATATATCATTCAAAGAATAAAAATTCTGACCTCCATGGCCTTACAGGCGCTGGCGAAGTATCGGGAGCAGAGCAGCGTCCAACTGGCGGCCAACCGCGCGCTCGTGTGCCTGAGCGCCATGCAGAACGCGGACGGCGGCTTCTCCTCCTGGGGGAGGGAGAATGCCGAGAGCTGCGCGCAGGTGCTCCCTTTGCGCTCAACGCGCTGGGCCTTGACACGGACGACAGCCGCTTCGTGAAGAACGGCCACAGCGTGCTCGACGCGCTGCTGACCTATCAGAACGCAGACGGCGGCTTCTGCCACGAGCGCGGCGGGGAAACGAATCTCATGGCAAGCGAGCAGGCAGCCTGCGCCCTCGCGTCGCTCGTCCGCGCCGAGCGCGGCGAGAGCAGCTTCTACCGGATGGCGGCGCTGACGCAGCCTGCCGCCTGATGGCATAGCAGCACCGAAACGAAAGGAGGAGACGGACATGAAAACGGCAAAGCGCCTTTGTGCGGCGCTGCTGGCGTTGCACTGATATTCACTCTTGCGGGCTGCAATGCACAAACGACGGAGCCGACGCCGACACCCACGCCGGCGCAGAGCGAAACGCCCGCGCCCGATGCGGCGCGGGATGTACCCGCCACGTCTGCTCCCTCTGAAACCGAACGGCAGGAGGCAGAGACTCCTGCCGAGCCGTTGAAGCAGGCTGAAGCACCGTCACAGACGGCCGACACACCTGCTTCGCCGGACGAGACGGACACACCCGTCACCGGAGAGCACCGTGCCGACGTGTACGGTCTCCATCTCCTGCGCGGCGATCCTGGAAAATCTCGACCGGCTCAACGCGGAGAAGGCTGACCTGATCCCTGCGGACGGCGTTCTGCTGGCTCCGACCGCAGTGGAATTTACCGAGGGCGAGAGCATATTTGACGTGCTCAAGCGCGTGTGCCGCGAGAACAAAATACACATGGAGTTTTCCGAAACGCCGGTCTACCAGTCCGCCTACATCGAGGGCATCGGCAACCTCTATGAGTTCGACTGCGGCGAGGGCTCGGGCTGGATGTTCCGCGTGAACGGCGAATTTCCCAACTACGGCTGCTCGCGCTATACCCTCGCGGACGGCGACACCGTCGAGTGGGTCTACACCTGCGACTTCGGCGCGGATGTCGGCGGAGGGCTCGGCGCATGAAGCATCACGCCTTTCTCGCCTGCCATCCGGCGGTGAATCTGCTCTATTTCGTGCTGGTACTGACGTTTTCCATGTTTTTCCTGCACCCGCTCTGCCTTGCCGTCTCGCTCTGCGCCGCGCTCTGGTGTGCCGCGCAGTTAAACGGCGGCACAGCGGTGCGGCGCAGTGGCTGGTGCCGACGGCGATTCTCGCCGCGCTGGTGAACCTTGCCTTCAATCACGAGGGCGCGACCATTCTGGCCTATCTGCCCTCGGGCAACCCCCTGACGCTGGAGTCCATCGCCTACGGCTTTGCCGCCGCGGCGATGCTCGCCGCCGTGGTGCTGTGGTTTTTCCTGCTGGAACACGGTGATGACCTCGGATAAGCTCATGCACCTTTTCGGGCGCGTCGTACCCGCCTCTCGCTGCTGCTCTCTATGACGCTGCGCTTTGTGCCGCGCTTTCAGGCAAAAGCTCTGCGAGGTGACAGCGGCGCGTCGCGGCATGGGGCTGTACGCGGAAAAAGGGCCGGCTTCAAAAGCTCAAGAGCGCCGTGACGGTCTTTTTCCGTTATGGTGACATGGAGTTTCGAGAACGCCGTGGAGACGGCGGACAGCATGAAAAGCCGCGGCTACGGACTGCCGGGCCGCACAGCCTTTTCCCTCTATCGCTTCAGCCGCCGCGACAGGCTGCTGCTTTTGTGGCTGGCGCTCTGCGGCGCTTTACGTCGCCGCGGGCTGGGCGCTCGGCGGCGTGAAGTGGCGCTACTATCCCACGGCGCGCGGCGTGCTGACGCCTATTCCGCAAGTATGCTGCTTCGCGTATATCTTCTGCTCTGCCTGACGCCGGTGCTGCTGCAAAGAAAGGAGGCGCGCACATGGAGCTCTATCGCGTCGAAAGCCTGACCTTTACCTACCCCGGGCAGTTCGCGCCCGCCCTGCGGGACGTGAGCCTGACGCTCTGCGCGGGCGAATTCGTCACGCTCTGCGGGCTTTCCGGCAGCGGCAAAAGCACGCTCCTCCGCCAGCTGAAGACCGCGCTTCGCGTCCAACGGCGTCCGCCGGGGCGCGGTCCTGACGGCCGCCCGCTCTCCGACGTTTCGCCGCGCGAGCAGGCGGAGCGCATCGGCTTTGTGCAGCAAAGCCCGGGAAAACCAAATCGTCACCGACAAGGTCTGGCACGAGCTGGCCTTTCGGGCCGGAGAGCCTCGGGTACGATACGCCCACCATCCGCCGCCGCGTCGCCGAGATGGCAGGCTTTTTTTTCGGCATGGAGAGCTGGTTCCACCGCGAGACAGCGTCGCTCTCCGGCGGGCAGAAGCAGCTTTTGAACCTGGCCGCCGTGCTGACGCCTGCAGCCGGACGTGCTCATTTTAGACGAGCCGACCGCACAGCTTGACCCCATCGCGGCGGCGGACTTTCTCGCCGCGCTCGCACGGGTCAACCGCGAACTGGGGACGACGGTGCTGCTCTCGAGCAGCGGCTGGAGGAGGCGCTGCCCTCTCCGACCGCGCCGTTGTGCTGGACGGCGGAGCGGTCTCGCCCACGGCGCGCCCCGCGCCGTGGGGCGCGCAGCTGCGCACGGCGGGACACGAGCTGTTCCGCGCCATGCCCGCCGCCATGCGCGTGTGGGCGGCGGTAGAGAACGACCTTCCCTGTCCCGTCTCCGTGCGGGAGGGGCGGGACTGGCTGGCTGACTTTGCCGCCTCGCACCCCCCTCAAAAGCCTGCCGGAGCGCCCGCTGCCCGCGCCATCGGAGGAGACGGTCGTAACCGTCTCGGATGCGTGGTTCCGCTATACGCCGGACGCGCCGGACGCTGCGCGGGCTGGAGCTGACGGTGCGGCGGGGCGAACTTTTCGCCATCCTCGGCGGCAACGGCGCGGGCAAATCCACCACCACGCCCGGCTGCTGGCGGGCCTGCAAAGCCCTATCGCGGGGAGGTCCGCGTCACCGGCAAAACGGCGCTCCTGCCCCAAGCGGTGCAGACGCTCTTTGCCAAAAAACCGTGCGCGAGGACCTTGCCGAGGTCACCTCCGACGGGCGATGCTCGCCTATGTCACCGCACTCTGCCGTCTGACGCGCTGCTGGACCGCCACCCCTACGACCTTTCGGGGGGCGAACAGCAGCGCGCGGCGCTGGCAAAGATTTTGCTTACGCGGCCCGATATCCTGCTCCTCGACGAGCCAACGCGGGGCTGGACGCGGCCTTTCAAGGCTGAGCTGGCTGAGCTGCTGCATGATTGCTCGCGCAGGGGGTGACCGTCGTTCTGGTCAGCCACGACGTGGAGTTCTGCGCCGCTTCTACGCGCAGCGCTGCGCGCTCTTTTTCGACGGCTCCATCGCCTCCGGACGGCGCGCGCCCGGGAGGTTTTTGCGCTCAACCGCTTCTACACCACGGCGGCGAACCGCATGGCGCGCGGCCGGCTGCCCGAAGCCGTGACGGCGGAGGACATCATCGCCTGCGGCGGCAGGGAAGCGCCGAAAAAGGAGCGGCGGGAGCCTCCGCCGCAGCCGCCGAAGGCGGCGGATATACCCTGCCGCGCCGTCGGAAAAGCGAAGGCTTTCCCCGCGCACGACCGTCTCCGCTCTGGTCGCCCTTCTGCTCATCCCCCTGACGCTGGTGTTCGGTCCCAAGCTGCTGGGCGACCGGAGCTACTACGCCGTTTCGCTGCTGATGGTGCTGGAGGCCATGCTGCCGTTCTTCCTTGCCTTCGAGGGGCGCAACCCCCGTGCGCGGAGCTGGTCGTGACTGCGGTGCTCTGTGCGCTGGCGTGGCGGGCCGCGCGGCCTTCTTCATGCTGCCTCAGTGTAAGCCGGTGCTGGCGCTCACCATCCTCGCGGGCGCAGCCCTGGGCGGGGAGGCCTCAGAACGCCCTGTTTTCAAGGCTTTCAGCGTCGTCATCCATCGTAAGTCTTGGGTGCCTTACCCGCCTGAAAAACCAGTTTTCACGGCAAAGTGTACAAAGAAAAAGCGTAGATGCCCCCAGTACAAGTATCCCTTTAAGTAACTATAAGATCCCGATCCTGAAGGAGCAAAATGTTACGAAAAAATACGCCTGCTGTTGACGAATCAAAAATCAAAGTGGTCACTCTGTACCGATAAATCTGAAAACCACAGAAAAAAAAGGAGTTCACCATGTCAACGGATTATTCGATATTGCTTTGAACAATACCCAGAAGTTGTCAGCAAAGATCAGATGTACAAGATTTGTCATATCAGCAAGCGTAAAGCTACTTGGCTACTGGAGAATGGAGTTATTCCCTGTCAAGACTCCGGAAAAAAAAACAAGACGCTTTCAAATTCGGACAATCGATATCGTGAGATATTTGGCCAAGCGGGACAGCAACCCCCAAGAAGTTTCAACTCCTGTTGGGATTTTTAATAATCCCAAAGCGAATCGCAAAACCATAGTCCCTGCCACACAAATTTCATACATCGATCTTAAAAGATATCTATATTTCAAATGGAAAGCTGTTCCGGATGCGTTAGTATCAAAGGACATTTCAAGGATAACTGGATACACAGCACAAACCATTGGGCAATGGATCTCAAAAAGAAACTACAAAGTGTTTCTTGCCCTGACGGAACAAAAGTTGCAAAAAGAGTGGTTAATTGAATTTATCGCCGCCCATATCATTTCCCACCCAGCATACCTCCCTCCTGAACTCAAAAAAATGAGAGAGGAATTTATTAAATTATCAGTGATTCAAGGCAGAGATTCATAGCAGAATCTCTGCCTTTTCTACAAAACAATTATGAAAAATATAGGAAACGAGGTTTTTAAGATGAGCAAATTTTTTGAAGAACTGTCCCTGGTGCCTGAGAGAAGGTGGAATTGAATCATCCAATATTGAAGACAAGCGGCTGGAGGTTTTTCTCCATGGTCAGCCTGTCCTTTTGTTTCTCCAGGGCATGATGTGTTCCTTCTGCCGGCCGGGGAGTCGAAACGAAGAGGCCAGCGATTTATATCACAGGGTGGCAGGGATGGCGGATGAGGTATATGAGTATGTAGAAGCAGTTCAGAACGCCCCCTGCTTCGCGCCAGCAGCTTAAAAAGATGAGTTCCATCTGCTTGCAGATTTTGGTGGAGCGGTGCTGGCCGGCATAGAACTGCCGAAGGAATGGGGCTATCAGTTCAACACATGGATCTGGAATTACGACAGGACAGCCCTCCTCTATGGCCATAACTATATGGGAGATTTCCAAAGCGCAAAGCAGGACTTCGCCGTCCGTTCCGGGCTGATCTCCAAGGCCCAGCTCTTCTCACCAGAGGAGTTAACCGAACTCTATCGGGCCACAGATCATCTGTTGGATGAAGGTCCGGAGTTGGAAGACGGCCAGCTGAAAGTCCTGCAAACCGCAAGGACAAAGATCGAATACACCGTCCCAGACCTGCCTGACCGGCTGGGACAGGGACAGGAGCAGGAACCACAAATGGATATGTGACATTAGAAAAGCGGGGGCCGCGCCTGCACACACCGTGCAGCATAAGCGGCCCCCGCTTTTTTGTGCCCAAAAAAGGAGTGTGCTATGACAAAATATTTCGCCCAAGATACCCCGCAGGCTGGACTGGAGCGCATGATGATGAGCGTCCCTGGCTTCCAGAAGCGCGGCAGCGGGATGATGATCCTCAGCCGCTTCTGCTACAAGCCGGAGGATGTGGCTTGCCGGTACTGCCTGCATTACCGCCGCCGATCCTGTCAGGTCCCCATCTGCCCCCTATATCGCCGAACGGTTGCAGTCCGGCGCGATTGGGTACCGAGATTTGATTCTGGAATGTTTCGGACACATTCCTCATGCCGGCCTACACAAGAGGATTCAGGCTGTGGAGCATTGGGACGGGCCGGATCAGGAAGTCCCTGCGCACAGTATTCATCCAACTTAAAAGCCGTTTTGCGGACATGGCATGGGATGACATACCTCCCAGCTATCTGGCGGCGCTCTACCTTCTCGCCTCAAAGGAGCGGCTCTGGCAACCGACACTATCCGCTCTTTCACACAAATCTATTGATTTCAGCTACATCGCGCTCCACGGGTTTATGACACAAGATTACCCTGTCTTTTATTCCGCCAGACGGCTGTATGACCTGAAGCCACCCATGGAGGCGGAAGATCTGTCGCACCGGAAGCTGGTGAGTGACATGGACTTTCTCAACATCATTTACGCCACCCTGATTGCTCGGTATGGAACGGCAGTCATGGATGCAGGTAAGGAGGCAGCAGAATGGGCTATGTATCCAAGCGGTGCTGAGCAACGCCCAGCACCCGGAATATGGGCAGATTACGATTCCATTCCCCATTCCCAAGGAGGAATACGACCACACGATAGAACTGCTGGAACCGTTGGGAATCGGCGACACGCTCCGTCAGGACTGCAAAGTGGATGATCTGGATAGCTTCTATACCGTTTTGAACGCTCTGATCGGCAAATCCGTTACCTTGGACGAGCTGGACTACCTGGCCAAGCGGCTGGACAGTTTTGATGATGGTGAGGCCGCCCAGTTCCAGGGGATGGCCCACAAGTTGGGAATTACACAAATAAAAGATATTATCAATCTGACCTTTTGCTGCCAGCAGGCCACGGTCATCACCGATTTTTCTGACCTTAAGGAAATTGGTCAAGAACACTATATGAATCTGAATGGCGGCAGTGCCAGTGTAGAGGAACTGGAGAATCTGGACGGGGGTTGAAACAGCGCTCCTGCTCATTGACAGCGGGGTCGGGACCGTCACCCCTATGGCGTTGTCTATGATAACTGCATGAGGCTGGAGCAGCTTTACAACGGACGGCAGTTTCCTGAATATCTTTATGATAACAGCAAGCTTGGATTGAAGATTGTGCCAGCAGAAGGCCAGAAATCGGAACTGCTTTGGCTCCCTGCGTCGGAGCAGCAGATTCGACGCACCTTACTGCGTGCAGGTGTGCGGGATGCTGACACAGCGGAATACGTGATAGATGCGTTTTTCTGCAGAAGGAGGTTGGTGAGATCCTGACGAGAAACAAGACAGCCTGACCGCCCTCAACGCCATGAGCAGCGCTATTGCGAAACTGGATGAGAAAGGACAGGACAAGTTGGAGGCGGTAATCGTGTTTGCAGATCCAAAGAACGCCGCGCAGATTTGTCAGCTGGCCAAAAACCTGGATCAGTTCAGCTTCATTCCAGGCGTCCATACCCCGGAGGAATACAGGGAAGTATATGATTCAGAGTTGGCCGATTCGAGTACGATGATAATTTGGATGGTTTCTACAATTACAAGAGTTACGGGGGAACACCGCATTCAGCAGGAGGATGGATGCTTCAGCGCTTATGGTTATGTGGCCTATCGTGGAATGCTGTCTCTGGAGGAACTGATGGCGGAAGACCCTGCGGAACAAACTCAACAGAATCAGGGGCCTGTTATGGGTATGCGAGGCTTCTCCTGATGCGAAAAGAAACCGACCTGGCGAAGATCAAGGCAGTTGCCCATACCTTTCTGGTGATGGACATCCAGCCCACGGCCCACGCACCCGTTGTTGTGAGCCATCCTTTCACTAACAGCGGTTTCGTTGGGGTCCGCGATGTGGAGGAACCTCGCCATCGCGGATCTTCTCAACAAACCGGAGGACTGCTGCTTGTGGCGGGAGCAGATTGGGCAGTACATCGACCAAGCGGACTCCGCCTATCAGGTGTTCCTGCTTCTCAATAAGCCCCTATATGCTGACATTTCTCAAATATACAGCGCCGTCCCTCTCAGAAAGGGACTTGGGACAAATCTTGGCGAACGCCTGGATCTTGAATGAAATGCCCAACATGGACCCCAAATATCAGCAAGCGGGAGTTGGTTTCCCTGTTCCGTTCCGTTTCCCCTGGGTATCTCATGGATGAGGGAGAACTGCGGCAGTATCAGGAACTGGAGGATACCGTGACCGTCTATCGGGGCGTTACCTCCTACAACGCCAAAAATATCAAAGCATTGTCCTGACGCTGGACCGGGAGACAGCGGAGTGGTTCGCCCACCGCTTTTGGAGAGGAGGGCACGATCTACGAGGCCCAAGTCAGAAAAGAGCATATACTGGCTCTCTTCACGGGCAGGAACGAGAGTGAAGTCATCGTGGACCCTCGGCATTTGGAGCAGATCATGGAGTCTCCGGAGCCGGGATTTGATATGCACATGACCTGATCTGCGCGGTAGCGCCGCTGACAGATTGTTATGAAAAACGGAGTGATACTGTGAATTTTTTTGATACCGGAATGCGAGAGAGCCTTATAGAAAAGCAGTTGGCCAGATGCAGGCTCAGGAAGACCAGCCTGGAGACAGAGTTTGTATTCAGGAATTCTCCCAGCTGTATGTACACTGGATCGCAGACATGAAATTGCAAAACGAGGCCGTGACCAGTGCGCCGTCGGATGTTGCAGCCGCCATCGCAAGGCATTCGGATGACGGCGAGCTGTCCATTCGTTCTCCGGAGGGGGAAGAACTGCTGATTGCTAATCGGGGCTATGTTTTGATGTGCAGAGATATCTCCTATTGGAAAACGCTGAACGAAGTATTGGAAATGGAGGATTTTGAACATGAGCAGACTGGCGTGGGAAGCCCCTGACATTGATTTGGAAATGAAAGGGATGTAGTTGCCGAGTCAAAGCATCCGCTGTGAAAAAACAGTAGACTTGTGAACCCTTTTGTGATAGTTGTGTTGCTGTAAAACCGAGGGAGGCGATTTTATGAGTATTGATATCTGGACCGATTCCATGCAGCACGCAGAACTGTTTGGAAAGCCTGTGCTGTTTACCAACTGGCTGATCCAGCGGGATACCATCCCCCAGGGCTGGCACTGCTACGACCTGCGTGGGACCCGCAAGGCCCCCAACGCCAGGATCACCTTAGTAGATCAGGAAGCCGGCTATCATGCGGGGACTGTGCTCTCCCCACCCTTTTGAAGCGGCGAGGGCATCACATCGCGCCGGATCAACGGCACATTTTATCTGCTGGGAGAGGAAATGACGCTGGAGCAGTTCTGCGAGGAGCACGATCTGCCCTGCCCCCAGGACAACCGTGAATTTGTACTGCGCCCTGCCTCTCCCAATGAGGCGGGGCTGTTCTATTCCGAACTGGAGCCTGAGAAAGATGAGGCCCTGGGCACGATAGGCCATGTGCGAATGGACTTCGGCCACGGAGGAAGGAGTTCTGGCATAGCTGGTGGCCTCATAACGGGGACAGGTTCAATACCCCGGAGTTTAAAGAGGTGCTACAGCGATTGGTAGACAACCTGCGTCAGACCGGACTCCTGAAGAATCTGGGCGCTATGGATGCCTACTGCTGGCAGCATGGCGGAGCCATCACGGAAGACCGCAGAAGTTATGGCTATATCGCAGAAACAGAAAATTACCGCTTCTCCTTGCGCTGTACGCCCCTCCCCGGTGAGTATCAAGGGTATCTGTATTGCTATGATCTGCGCCAGCAGCAGATGGCTCAGCAGAACAGGCTGGTGGGCCGAGCAACCTACGCCCACGGCGAACAGCAGGAGTTCACAGATCCCAAGGCATTTCTCCAGAGCATTCGGGAGGAATTGCCCTACCGTGACACGACTGGCTTCCGCTGTGAGACCCTGACAGATGATCCAGAACTGAAAAAGTCCGTAGATGATATCCTGTTGGACTTTGCCGGTGAGGAAAATCCCCGCCGCGCCTGTAACTATGGGCTGACTGAGGCCGGAAAACAAGCCCTCCGGGATGCCGCAGATCCCAGCCTTCCCCACACTTATGCTTGGTATGTCATGACGGACACCAATACCCGCAGGAGAAAATCAGGCAGAACCTGACGCTGAGGAGGCCATCCAGATCTACCAGGACAGCGATGTCGGTGAAAAGCGGCTGGGAGTTACCAAGGATGGGATTACGGTGGATATTGTTCATGCACAGGATGGGGGAGCAGCGCTTTTTCGGGGATCACGAAAAACTGGAAAGTTTCCGGTCGGACCCTGTGGTGGAGGAGGCGGTAGAACAGCTCCATCAACAATTAGAGCAACCGAATATTGGGATAAGAATGGGAGGGATATAACTGAGCACACGGAGCATTATCGCAAAACAGATCGACCAAGACAAATATCTGACAATTTTTGCCACTACAATGGGTATCCAGATGATAATGGCGCTATATTGGTGAAATATTACAATACTCCAGAGCGGGTTGACGCACTGCTCGCATTAGGCGATTTGGAACTCCTCTGTGAAAAAATAGAGCCTTCTTCGCAGATGCTCCATACGGCAGATGTTCCACAGCCTGGGGTCACGGTCGCCATGCGGAGGGATATGAATCTCAGTGGCTGTGAAGCGGTCGTAATGACCCGTAAAGAACTGATTGAACCGGAATACAAAGGGATTGAGTACAGCTATGTGTTCAGCCAGGACGGAAGTGGCTTTACTTCCCCGCGGGTGAGGAGTACGAGTGGCGGAATCTGAAAGAGGATCTTGAGAACGACACGATCCATCTCGCAGAGCCGGATGAGGAATTGATAGAAGAACTCAGTCTGTCTGGCGAGGATTGGGATGAATCTCCCGGAGGAAGATGATATCGAACAGGAAATGTATGGAGGGATATAAATGCAAAGCGCACCGAGAGAGTGGCTGGATTTCCTGCGGCAGCAGTTTTCCCAAGGATTCCCGCATCCAGCTCACGGAGATGGGGGATGATCCTCAACCTCTTCCCCCGGCAGTACCGGGAAGCTGGATCACATCGATGATGCAGGGCAGTTCCATGTAAATTGGGACAATGGCCGCACCCTGGCCCTGGTACTGGGCGAAGACCGCTTCTCAGTCTGCCCGCCGGAGCCAACGCTGTTCAAACTGTATATGCCGCTGACCGCTGACCTTTATGAGCCTGATGATTATGGCGATCTATCTGAGGACAGCACAGGACTGGATGGCCGTGGCCTTCTGCAGTATCAGGACAGTATTATGGCAGCGCTTCTCAAAAATCGTGTTCCAGAGGAGTCCGAGAGCGGCCTCATGCACTGGTATGGTGAGGGTGACAGCGTAGACCACAAAGTCCGCTCGGCGGTGTTCACCGTTGAGGTTAGGGACTGTCGTCTCTGGGGCGTAGCAGAGTGTCGGGTGGCCGGCGAGCTGACCCCAGCAGAGCTTACCACCTTAAAAGAGTATCTGGGTGGTCAAGCCTCGGATGGGGGGGCGAAGGGTTCGAGCAACGCCCCATTGAGGTGGATGGCGGCGAACTGTATGTTCACCTGTGGCAGAGTGATGGCTGGGACATTCAGACTGAGCAGGAACGGTTTGCCCCTAAGATAGCCGAGGGCCTGCCAGAGCTGTGTTTCTCCACTCTGCGGACCACCGGCCAGCTCATCTGCATTAAACGGGTGAAACCGGCTACTACCCCTCCGAGTGGGACACTGGCGACAAGGAACGGAATGTGGAGCTGGCAGATGAGCTGAACAAAATCTGGGCGTCAGCCCCATCCAGCGACAAGCCATGGAAGTGGGCAGTATGGCAGGCTGGGATGTGCCAGGGGCCGATCCAGCCAAATATCAGGAGAACTACCCCAAAATGGGAGGGATAAGTCTTGGATAAACCAATTTTCGAGGTGGAGATTAGCAACGGCAGCCCCAAGGGGTATGAAACGGCTACGGTAATGAAGATGCCGGCAACCTGGTCAGAATTCAACGACGCACCCAGGAAGCAAGGATCACGGACGGTAGATTCTGTAAAAACGAACGACCTGTATTCGCTATGGGGCCTGCGCCGCGGCATAATCGGAGATAATGTCAACCTGTATGACCTGAATCTGTTTGCCCAGCGTCTGGCCACGCTGACCGAAGATCAGCAGCCAGGAATGGAAACCCTCCTGAAGATAGAACAGGAACAGCACAGCGGGCCCATCCCCCTGGAGCGGCTCATCAACCTGACCTACAATACTGATATCTGCTGTTTTGCGCCCAAAGTTTCCAATCATGAGGAGCTTGGGGCATTTTTGTATGACAGCGAGATGCTCTCAGATGAGGCAATGGCTCTGCTGGATGTCACAGAGGAAAACAGCGGCTTCCGGGAAAGATTGCTGAACTGCTGGGTGAACAGCACCAAGAGGACCACGGCGGTGTGTTCACCGACTGCGGCTATGCGGAGCTGGGTGGAGAAATCAAGCCTATCTATGTATATCGGCCTGGCGAGGTAGCCTACTTCCACCGCTCCGGCGCTCCGATTGTGCTGGAGGTCCGCAAAGGCTTTTTTTCAATGATCCCCAGTACGATAGCGACAAAGTGGCGATGCTGGATCTCCCTGCGGTGGATGCCGGTATCTGGCGGGCAGTGGGAGATGTGGAGGCTGTTTCCACAAAGGAATGTACCTTCAGCTGTTCAGACTGCCTGATTCCCTCCCTGCGGGATGCCATCAATGCCGCTCTGGAGGACGATGGTTTGGAGCAGGTCAACGATTTTGCCCGCCGTTTGGCAAAGCAGAAGCGAACCTGGGATGAGGCGGAGTTTGTACGTTATAAGGCTCTCCTGGCTGCTGTGGGCCAGCCCGATTTGACCAGCGCCGTCCAGTTGATGGAGGAAGCCGACCAGTACGAACTTCGTCCCGAGGTGGCACAGACCTGGGGCTATGCGGAGATGATACTTCGTGAGAAGTATCCGGACTTGCCGGAGGAACTGTTCCAAACTCCGCAGGCGGCCCGGATCGGTGAGCAGATGCTGGATGACCGGCTGGGGACCATTACTGAATATGGCCTGATCCGCAGAAAAGATGGTCAGCCCCTTCCCATATTGCATCCAGAACAGGCAGCAGAACAAGGACTGGAGATGATGTAAGCGATGGCAGATCAAAATGCCGCCCTCTTTGACAAGCTGGACGGCTTCTATCTCACCAAATCGGAGCATGACTGGCTGGAACGGCGCTTTGCCAATATGACAGAGAAAGAAAAATTCTGTTTCAAGGGGCGATGGAGCTGGAAAAGCCCCAAGAGATTGGCCATGTGATGCGGATCGCGTCCCAGCTGGACTGCTATGACCTCTTCTATGGCTCAAAAGATGAGGCCGCGCTTTGGAAAATTTGTCATGGAGAATGTGGAGCGTCCCTCGGATGCCGCCCGACCATTCCTGAATGCGGAGCATTTGGGGGCCGCCTACCACCAGTCACAGAAGGGGGCCTTTTGCAACGGCCACTATGTGCGGAACATCAAGCTGGTAGATCCTTTCGTAGAGGAAGACTCCACCCTCCAGCCAGTCACCGGCGATTATGCCATCCGAATCAGGCTGGCCAGTCGGAGCAATATGGAGGGGGCCTGGGTGGGCTTCCCGGATTCCGGCGAGTACATCGACTCAAACCATCCGGATGAACTCTTGCTGGGGCTGGACGCGCTGCAGGCTGAGAGCCTCAGTGAGTGTATTGCGCTGGAGGTGGACTGCTGCCTGCCCCAGCTGACGGATATCCTCTCCCAGTACGACTCAGCCGGAGAGCTGGTCCGTCACGCCATCGACTTCGGCTATGTCTGGGCGGAGCAGGGCCAGGGGCAACCCTACTGGCTGGACAAGTGGCAAACGGTGCTGGAGCTGGAGGACTGCCACCGGCTGGATCTGGCCCTGGATCTCTCACAGAATCTCCAACACTATGCGTTCTTTCCACGGGGCATGGATATGGCCGCATACGGGCGGGAACTGGCGATCCGAAACGGTGTCATTCCACCCAGCGGTCTGGTCACAGATGCCTTCGATGGAGCCTCTTATGTGGAGGCCAGCATGCGGCGGTATGGTCTCTCCGCCGCGGATCACGGCTATGCAGCGTGGAATGGCGGCGAGCTCCAGTACGAGTACAGCCAGCCTGAGCACCGCGGCCCTCTTCTGTCAATGTAGCTGCCTCGATTTTGTTGGGTATTGGTATAGCTATTCTCCGCAGAGTGTGATAGTGTTTGCCAAAAGGGGGCGAAACCAGTGAATGAGCAGGAAGCTCTGCGGAAGGAGATGCTTGACCGGCACATCGAGCTGATCTTTGAGGAGATGGAGCGAAACCATCCTGAGTTCAGCCAAGAGGAGGCAGAACTCTCCCGCATCCGGGATGAGATCGAACAAGATCCCCTTTTTTGGGGCCTGCGGGAAAAAAGAGCAAATGCAGGAGTACATCCGCTTCCTCTCTCGCATGGAGCAAAGGCACAATATCCACCTTTATTGCCAGGGCGCCAAAGACTGTGTCCGAATGCTGAGAGAACTGGGGTGATTCTATAAGCTAAACGAGCATATCCAATCAGATACAGGGGCCATTTTCCGAAAGGGGAAAACGGCCCCCTTCTTTTTTTATGCCCTTTTTCGGAAAACCAGCTCCGGAAAGGAGGCATTTATGCAGAAAGAACGGCTGGCGGAATATCTGGAGCGATACCACCTGGGCGCTTCAAATGCCGCCACCAGCCGGGAGCTGGAACTGACCTCCGGCATCAAAGGGATTCAGGTGCGCCACATGGTCAATGCCCTGCGGCGGGAAGGCGTCCCAATCGCCAGCAGCGGCGATGGATATTATTTCGCCGCCACAGACCAGGAAGTGCGCTCGACCATCGCCCACCTGACACGGCGAATCAGCGGTATCGCAGCCGCCATCCGGGGCTGAACCGGACTCTGGAACGAGGATACCGCGCAGACCCGCCTGCCACTGGACGGGGGTGACGCCCCTGAACAGTTTCATGTCCTGGATCGGCGGCAAGAAGGCGCTGCGGGAACTCATCGTTACTCTGTTCCCGGTCTATTATGAGCGGTACATCGAGGTGTTCGGTGGTGGAGGCTGGGTCCTCTTCCACAAGCCGCCCGGAAATGATTTCGAAGTTTATAACGATTTCAACGGCCTGCTGGTCAACCTGTACCGCTGCGTCCGGGAGAAACCGGAGGAGCTGATGGCGGCCCTGCGGTATGTGCTCAACGCACGAGAGGATTTTGACCTTGTGCGTGACGCGCTGGCCCGTGACAGTCCTGCCAGCGATGTGCAGAAGGCGGCGTGGTTTTATCAGCTCATCCGGTACAGCTACGCCTCCGGCCTGACCAGCTTCGGCAGCCAGCCCCATGATATGTGGAGCAACTTTCCGCTCATCGAGCAGGCCCACCGCAGGCTGGCCAAGGTGGTTATTGAGAATAAGGACTTTGAAAAACTGCTCCGTCAATATGACCGGCCGGTGAGCTTCTTCTATCTCGACCCGCCCTACCATGCCACCGAGGGCTACTACTCCAACATCGGGGAAGACGGCTTCACCGAGGCGGACCACATCCGCCTGCGGGACGCCCTGATGCGGATCGAGGGCAAGTTCCTGCTCTCCTACAACGACGACGCTTTCGTCCGCAGGCTGTACGACCAGCCGGGCATCTACCTCATGGAAACCACCCGCATCAACAATATCAAGCAGCGGTATGACAAGACGGCGCAGTTCCCGGAACTGCTCATCGCAAACTATGATCTGAGGGAGCGGAGCCGAATGGTCCCTCTCAAATGACGCTGTTTGACTGGAATGGGGGTGAAACAATTGGATGAACAGATCACCGAGCTGGAGAAGCTCCAGCAGGCGGCTCAGTTGATTGAGGAGATGAGCCAGGGACGCCTGCAGATTCGCCCCCAGCGTGGGGGGCTGGTCTATATCCGCCCGTAAGACGACTCCAATCTTGGGATGGATATGCGGATCGACAGCATCCCCGGCCAGCCCCGCTATCGCATCACCTTCGCCGCACAGCTTCGCCGGATGGGAACCGATATGAACGCGGACGGACCGGGTCCTGCTGTCCGAGGTGGGCCAGACCTACGCACTGCTGGCCGCCCTTGAATCAAGGAGCTATACCCCGATGCTGGAAGACTTGACGGCCTTCCGCGACGGACTGGCTGCTCAGCAGGAACAGGGAAAGCCGGATTTTCCAGCATTCAATCAGACGATTTGAAAGAGGTGTGAGAAATGACCATTAAACAGGGTTTGGAAGCAGAATATCAACAATTCTTGGAAGTCAACAGCAAGGATGGATACAGTTTTGCCGCTGTTCAGTACATGGCGCGCTGGGCTGATTTTTATGGAGGCGGAGATGGCATCCGGCGCTGCCCCTGCCGGACATTGCGCATCGTACCAGCCGCCAAGCCAATACGGAAGGAATCACAGGTTTTCAGCATGGTTGTGTTGTCAGTGCGTTGGCCCATTTCTGGGTGCATGGTGAAGAATTGCGCCAGTGGCACAACCAGCAGCATTCTTTATGACGATCCCGGAACGGTCAATCCCGCCTCTTTCACAATTATGATGTAAGCAAAGGAGAAGAAGATGAAGTTCAACAGACAAATGAGTAACGGTACTTTTTCGATCCCCAGTGGGGTATTCAAGATCAGCGGCTTTGAGGCCGAGGAAAAGGCCGAATCCACGCTCTGGACAGCGCGGTGGTCGTTCTGAAAAAGCAGATGACCGCCATGGAGCTGATCCAGGCAATAGACGCCCTGCACCAGCTGGCAACAGAACTCACCGTCCATCTGGCCATGGTCTGCGGCACTTGCGACGACTGCGAGGATGGCTGTCCCTTCGACGATCTGGAGGATGGAATGCTGCTGCCGGACTACCTGCGGCGGGAGGCGTGCATCCCTGCCGGAGCCAAGCTCTGCGCCTATGCAGATGACGAGGAACAGACCGTCACCATCGGCGTGGCCGAGTATGACCACGACCTGCGGGATGTACCTCCCTATCTGTTGGATATGCTGGCTGAAGCCGGGATCTGTCTGGGGGAATTGGAGGAGCACCTGATGACAGAGAAAATTCTCTATGGAGAATAATGTGTATCTCTATCCCTACTCATGGGCAGAGGCCCATAGGCTTGGGGAATCGGCACTTTGGGACGCAAGCTTCCACGCCAATGTGTCCTGCGCTCGGGATATCGAAGCCGCCATTCGCATCTATGGGGATGACAATGGTGTATTGAAGTCGGAAGCATCCCAACTGGTGTTGGACCGATGGGGCTTCAAGCGAACCAATTTTGTTCTGGCCAACACCATTAAGGAGCTGGGCTTTTACAGGGAACGGCTCAGCACAGAAAAAACCGGGACTGGCAATCGAAAACCTATGTTCCCCTGACAGCGGCCATAACCGTTATTTTGAAGTAGATACCGCCCTGGTGTATCTGGATGCATTCATCAGTCAGGTGCGGGAGGCATACGGGAAGCTGGAACTGTTCGGGCCGGAGCATTGCGAACCCAACTCTTATGGAGCTCTGGACTATGAGGGGCCGGGTGCTGGTGCTCAGTCCAGATACCCTCAAGGAGTCCTGCTGGACGCCTCAGAACCAGCTCTGGCTGGCACATGACGGTTTTGGATGCAGACCGCATGCCATTGGGCGCTCCATCCGCTGCACCTGCTTGGGAGATGGAGAGCAGACCAGATGGAACCGCACAGACTTCACCGGCGTTCTGAAAGAAGACTTCCTCCCCGGCTGGGCAAAAGAAAAGCTGGATGAGCTTCAAGAGCAGAAACGCAGGTATAGGAGGGATGAACATGACCTAAATGCAGAAAGGAGATATGCCGCCATGCGAAGTGTAGAAATGAAAAACCGATGCCTGCTCTACTATGGAAATCCAGTGGGCTACAGAACAGAGCAGGGGAGTGGTGGCGGACTCCATGTTCCGCCGCGAGGAGTTGGAGGATTGGCTGGCAAAGAAGGGCTGGCCGTCCAGTGGACGGATGGCGTCTATGACCGCTTGTCCACTGGTGGATACCAAGCGGCGGCAAACAGCGGACCAGCCCTGAAAGCTTGCCGCATCTGGCAGCTTGGCCCTTCAGCCCCCACCGCCATGCGTTTCATTGGGCTGAATCGTATGAGCAAGGAATACGACGGGCCGGATCTATCCCACTACCAGGTGGTTTTTGATGGTACCGTCAGCACCAACAGCCTGGATGGGATCTGGGAGGCGTTCTGCCGCAAGCCCCTGGGCAGCGACGGCCAGCCGCTGGCCATCTCAGATCTCATCGAGCTCTACGACGATTCCAGCAGCGAGTTCTACTATGTGGACCGCACATCCATTGTCCCGGTGCAGTTGGAAGCACCGGAGCAGGAATTGGGTATGACCATGACCCTGTGACCCCCGAGCGGCGATGCCGCTCATTTTTCATATTCAGAGAAAGGAGGAGTACACCATGCCGTCAAAAGAACAGAAGGCAGCTGAACCGGCTGTCCACAGCACCAGCGATCCCCATGCCGTCTATCCCACCTACTATGATGTCAAGATCCACACGCTCCGACCGGAGGGCACCTGCAAAGCCACAGCATCCGTGAACATCAATGGCTGTTTCGCTGTCCGGGGCATCAAAATTATGGAGAGCAGCAAGGGGCTTTTCGTATCCATGCCCGGCTACAAAGCCGGAAACGGCGAGTACAAGGATATCTGCTTCCCCTGTACAAAAGACGCTCGTGTGGAATTTGACAGCGCTGTCCTGAATGCCTACCAGCAGGCGCTCACGCAGGCCGTAAGCCAATCGCTGCAGGCGCCGGACCCCACGGCACAGCAGACCCAGAAGATGGGTATGTGACCCACTGACCACACAACAATCAACAATCTAAAATTTTGAGGAGGAACCGCTCTATGAAGAAGATGTTTAACAAGATGTCCAACACCGTGAAGGCCATGACCTGCAAGGCCCACTGCGCCATGACCCGCGCCCGCACCCGTCTGTCTGCTCCTCTCTGCAACACCCGCGGCGAGGGCTACATCGACACAGCCATCAAGATCCTGATCGCCGTGGTGCTGGGTGCTCTGCTCCTGGCCGGCCTGTACACCCTGTTCGGGGGACACCGTCCTGCCCACCGTGACCGAGCGCGTGGAGGAAATGTTCGACTACAACGGCTGATTCCAGGTGCAGGCGCTCCTGTTCCTCGCGGCGCTGGCCGCCGCCTCCGCGGTGGACTGCCGCAAGCGCGTTATCCCAAATTCCCTTTGTTTCCTGACTGCTGCGGCGGGGCTGATCTCTTTCAGCCCCGTCCAGCTTTTTGGGTCCCCTGGCATCCCTGCCTCTGCTGATTGCCGCTCTGATCCAGCCGGAATGCATGGGCGGCGGTGACATCAAGCTCACTGCCGCGGCTGGCTTTGTGTTGGGCTTTTGGCGGGGATTCTGGGGGCTGGCGCTGGGGCTGTTGCTGGCAGTGCTGTATTTCTGCCTCATTAGGCTCTTTCACAAGATCTCCCGCCGCGCCCACGACCCAACAGGCCGGACGCCCCTGCCGTTTGGCCCCTTTTTTATCCATTGGCTTTGCCGTACTATACTGCTTGGGAGGTATGTAATATGAAGAAGTTCCATGTAACGAAAAAGACTGTGCTCACCATCGCCGGCGTGACCTTGCCCCTGGCGGCGGCCGCCATTCTTCTGCCCCGGCTGAAGCGGGGCCGCAGGGCCAGATCGGTCCGGGCGTAATGCCGGACTTTCCGATCCAACATGAAATGAAGGAGGAAATGCGAGTATGAGTTTTTGAAAAACCGCACTGTGGTGGGTGTGATCTGCATTCTGCTCTCCCTGCTGATCTGTTTCGGCCTGACCCCGCTCTTCAATCAGAGCGTAAGCCAGAAGGCTGAGATCGTGCGGGTGGTCCAGCCCATCCAGGCCGGGGACGAGATCACTGAGAGCATGGTCCAGACCGTGGAGGTGGGCGGCTACAATCTGCCGGAGGATGTCCTGCGGCAGAAGGAGAGCGCCGTGGGTAAATATGCCACCGCAGATCTGGCTGTGGGCGACTATATCATCCTCCAAACTCTCGGATGCCCCGGCCGCTGAGAATGCCTACCTGTACAGCCTGGATGGAAGCCAGCAGGCCATCTCTGTGTCCATCAAAAAAGTTTTGCGGAGGGGCTCTCCGGCAAACTGCAGAGCGGCGACATTGTGTCGGTGATCGCCCCGGACTACAAGCAGCAGGGGCCAGACCGTTGTCCCCGCTGAGCTGCAGTATGTGGAGATCATCAGCGTCACCGCCTCCTCCGGTTACGACGCCAACACCGGCGCGCCTGCGGATGAGGAGGACGATAAGGAACTTCCGGATACCGTCACCCTGCTGGTATCCCCTGAACAGGCCAAGGTACTGGCCGAACTGGAGGCGGAGGGTACCATCCATCTGGCGCTGGTCTACCGGGGCGACCGCAAGAACGCTGAAAAGTTCCTGACCGCTCAGGATGAGATCATTCTGGAGCTGTATCCCCCGGAACCCGATCCCGAGGAGGAGCCGGAGGAGAATCCTGTGGAATCCGAGCCTCCCGCCGATCCCAGCGAAACCGCAGAAACGGAGGCGCCCACGGAATCCGAGGGGGTGGCCTGATGCTGAATTTTAAGAAAGCCGGCATTTTTTCCCGCGGGACAGGCCAGGAGGACGCCTATGAGCAGGAGGAACAGGGCGGCGGGGTGCTGGCGGTGTGGGGCAGTCCCGGCAGCGGCAAGACCACCGTAGCCGTGCGGCTGGCCAAGTATCTGGCAGATAAGCGACGGAATGTGATCCTCCTGATCTGTGATATGACCGCCCCCATGCTGCCCTGCATCTGCCCGGCGTCGGAACTGGAGTGTGAGCGCTCCCTTTGGGAGCGTATTGGCCGCCGCCCATGTGTCGGAGAATCTGGTCAAGAACAATCTGGTCACCCATAAGCGCCTCGGCTACCTCACCATGCTGGGGATGCTCAAGGGTGAGAATGAGTACACCTATCCACCCTACAACGAGGTACAGGCACGGGAACTCATCGACTGCCTGCGTGAGATCGCCCCCTATGTGGTCATTGACTGCGGCAGCTACATCGCCAACGACATCCTTTCCGCTGTGGCGCTCATGGAGGCGGATTCCGTTCTGCGGCTGGCCAACGCCGATCTCAAGAGCATCAGCTACCTGTCCAGTCAGCTTCCCCTTCTGCGGGACGCCAAGTGGGACGCGGACAAGCAGTACAAGACCGCCAGCAATGTAAAACCCCAGCAGGCTGGGGAACACATGAGTCAGGCACTGGGGACTGTGGCCTTCACGCTGCCCCATTCGGCGGAGCTGGGGGGTGCTATCTGGCCGGCAATCTGCTGGCGGACCTTTCCATGAAGGACAGCCGGGTATTCCGCAAGGAAATTGAGAAGATTGCCAGGGAGGTGTTTGGGTGTTAGGTGAGAAACGAAATCAGTCCTTGTTCGCTCCCCAAGCATCTGCGGGGGAATCTGCCGCGACGCATACCGCCACAGGCCCGGACGGACAGAAAAAGGAACTCCCCCTCTATTTTGGCCCGGACTGCCCGGTAAGCGGTGATGCGGAGCAGAGTCAGCATGGGGCCGGCACAGGGGAATTCCAGCCCGCGGATGAGCCTCTGCATCATGTCACAGCTGATGATGAGACAGGGGTTGGATCTGATCCCGCAGACCATGTGGATATGGCGGAAGAACTCCCCAGGCGTTCCCTGAACACGGAGCCGGCAGGTGGTCACCGGGCGCACTCCCTCTTCTTCACCCCGGAGAATGAGGGACAGGACTTCAACACCGTCCTGCAGGATGTGCAGGAGTATATCTCCGGCAAGTATTCCGCTCTTATCACCGAGGGCGGCGATGAGGACGCCAAGGCCCAGATCAAACGGTACATCACCAAATATGTGCAGGACCGGCGCATCGCGGTCAAGGGTTACCCAGCGCCCAGCTGGTGGACGCCCTCTACACGGAGATGGCTGAGTTTGGTCTGCTCACCAAGTACATCTTCGGGACCGGCATCGAGGAGATCAATGTGAACTCCTGGCGGGACATTGAGGTACTGTACGCCAACGGGGAAACGGTCAAGCTGGAGGAGCACTTCGACAGCCCTGAACACGCCGTCAATGTGATCCGCCGCATGCTCCATGTCAGCGGCATGGTGCTGGACAACGCCAGCCCCGCCGTCCTGGGCCACCTCTCCAAAAACATCCGCATCGCTGTCCTCAAGACCCCGCTGGTGGACGAGGATGTGGGCGTTACCGCCTCCATCCGTATCGTCAACCCGCAGAATATGCAGAAGGAGGACTTTGTGAAGGGCGGCACGGCCACTGGCCCCATGCTGGATTTTCTGGCCGCCTGCCTGCGGTACGGTGTTTCCGTCTGCGTGGCCGGGGCCACTGGTTCCGGCAAGACCACGGTGGCGGGGTGGCTCTTGACCACCATCCCGGACAATAAGCGCATGTTCACCATTGAGAATGGCTCCCGTGAGCTGGATCTGGTGCGCGAGAAGGATGGAAAGGTCTGCAACAGCGTCATCCACACCCTCACCCGTGAGAGTGAGAATGCCAAGCAGAACATCGATCAGGATATGCTGCTGGACATGGCCCTGCGGTACCACCCCGACATCATCTGCGTGGGTGAGATGCGTTCCGCCGAAGCATATGCGGCGCAGGAAGCTGCCCGTACCGGCCACGGTGTGCTGACCACTATCCACTCCAACTCCTCGCAGGCCACCTGGCGGCGCATGGTCACGCTGTGTAAGCGCAAGCATGAGATGGCCGACGACACTCTTATGGATCTGGTAACCGAAGCATTCCCCGTGGTGGTATTCGCCAAGCAGTTGGAGGACAAGAGCCGCAAAATCATGGAGATCATGGAGTGTGAAATTCTGCCCAATGGGGAACGCCGGTACAACACCCTCTACCACTTCAAGATTGAGCAAAACCAGTTGGTAAATGGCAAATACCGCATCAAGGGCCGCCATGAGACGGTCAACCCCATCTCGGAGAGCCTGCAGAAGCGGTTCATCGACAACGGCATGCCGCAGGAGGTGCTGACTCAGCTTGTGGGCAAAAAGCCTGCTCCCTCTAAAAAGCAAGTCAGGCTCCAGTTCGGCAAAGGCAGCACAGGCAAAGTCCGCTCCGAAGACCAAGACCACACCGTCCAAGCCACCTGCAAAGCCTAAGACCAGTATGGAAGGAGGCGAATCCGTATGAACATGATCCAATTGATTGCCTGTGTCGGACTGATCACGGGCTTTTTCATTCTCCTGCGCATCTCGCCTATGGATTTCACCGAAGGAGTGTTCCGCAGGATCACCAGCAAGCCCAGGAGCATCCGGGCGGAGGTCAATGAGAGCACCCGGCGCAAAAAGAAATCCTTTCTGCGCCGGGAGATCGAGGATACCCAGAATATCCTGCGGATGACCGGCCGGTCCGCCAAGTTCCCCATGGTGTGCGCCCTATCCCTGCTCCTCTTTCTGGTGGGCGCCGCCTTCGCACTGACGCTGGGCAACCTCTTTCTGATGCCGGTGCTGGCGGTGGGCATGATGCTTGTGCCGTTCTGGTTTATTCGCCTGACCGCAAACCACTATAAAAAAGAATATTGCCGCAGAGTTGGAAACCGCCCTTTCCATCATCACCACGGCCTACCTCCGCAACGAGGACATCCAGACGGCAGTGGAAGAAAACATCGACTATCTCAATCCGCCCGTCCGAAGTGTGTTTGCGGAGTTCCTTACCCGCATCAAGCTGGTGGACCCCGATGTGGACGCCGCCCTACAGGACATGGGGACGAAGATCGATAACGCCGTGTTTCGGGAGTGGGTGGCCGCTCTGCTGACCTGCCGCCATGACCGGGGACTCAAAACCATTCTGACCCCCATCGTGGCCAAGCTCTCCGACATGCGGATTGTCAACGGTGAGCTGGAGAATCTGGTGTTTGAGCCCCGCAAGGAGTTCATCACCATGCAGGTGCTGGTCATCGGCAATATCCCCCTGCTGTATTGGCTCAATCAGGACTGGTACGATGTCCTGATGCACACCCCGCTGGGGCAGGCGCTGTTGGCGGTCATCGCCACCGTGATGTTCATCAGCACCGCGGCAGTCATCAAGCTGACCCAGCCCATTGAGTATCGGAGGTGATGTCGGTGGTATTTTTGATTTTCCTCTTTGGTATTCTTCTCGCAATGGGCCTGTTCTTCATTATGGCCGATCTGCTCAGGCTCCCCCGCCTGGCCACACAAAGGGCCATGCTTTCAGTAGGCCGCCAGGAGAAAAACAGGCCAGAAGTGTAGAAGCCCTGCTCATGGGCTGGGCGGTCAGACTGGCTCCGCACATCCACATGGATGAGTACAAGCGCGGACGCCTGAAAAACACACTGGCCGCTGCTGGGCTGAACATGACCCCGGAGGAATACACCGCCTTTGCCATGGTCAAGACCGGCGCGGTGCTGTTGGCGGTGATCCCATGCCTGCTGATCTTCCCCGCTGCTGGCGCTGGTAGTCGTTCTTCTGGCGGTAGCGGTCTATTTCAAAAGGAGATTCGCCGGGCGGAGGAAAAGCTCTCTGTCAAAAGGGACGAGATCGAGTCGGAACTGCCCCGATTTGTGGCCACCATCACACAGGAACTGGCCACCAGCCGGGATGTGCTGAGCATGGTTGAGCACTATAAGCAGCACGCCGGCGAAACCTTCTCCGCTGAGCTTGATGTCCTCACCGCGGATATGCGGTCCGGCTCCTATGAGGCGGCGTTGACCCGCTTCGAGGCCCGGTTTAATTCCCCTCTCCTTTCGGACATTGTCCGAGGGCTGATCGGTGTGCTGCGGGGCGACAATGGTATCAACTACTTTCAGATGCTCAGCCATGACATGAAGCAGCTGGAGCTTCAGCGACTCAAGGCGAAGGCCATGAAGATCCCGCCCAAGATCCGAGTGTTCTCTTTCGTCCTGCTCATGTGTTTCCTGGTGACCTATCTGGCCATCATCATCTATGAGATCATCCATTCCCTGGGCGGGATGTTTTAAAAGAGGAGGCGCTCAGTGGACTATAAACAAGAATTGGAGAAACGAATCAGTGCCGACTACAAACGCAGGGTCAAGCAGTGGATGGCGTCCGATCCCGCCCAACTGATTGACATGGCGGAGGAAATCATAGCCACCCGCCTGATTCATGACAACCTGCTGGATGCGATTCATGATGGGGATGCCACCTTCCTCCTCAACTGGATGACCCGCTGGATAGGATGAGTAATCGATGGATTAGCGAAAATGGATTGGATACGGTGCATAAAGACGAACTGCTCCATTTGTGGAGTCGCTGCGGGCGGAACAGGCGTTGGGCAGACCTATGAGCGAAGTATTTCAGCAGCGGATCAAGGAGAACTATGACCAATTTCTTAAAGATTGGGAGCAACTGGATGTTCAAACATTGATCAACAAGTCCGCAGAAATCACGGCGACACGCAAATGTTTCCATGGGCTTTGCAGCATGGGCTTCACAGACAGTGAACTGCAGTACCTTTTACAGTTTCAAAATCCTCTGGAAATGGTTCGGGATCAGTATCTGGATCGGACTGAATCGCCGGTTTTCAAGCCCCTTGAAGTGGATGACCTGGAAATACTCATGGAGCATTTGCTCGACACCAGAGATTTGGATGGGGACTACCCATTGGTGACTGAACAGCAATCTTTTACCGTTCGGGATTTTATTTCTGCCCATCCTGGCGAGGCATTTCACCTGATAACCCCTGGTGGCTATGTGGATCTGACTGCGGCACAGGCGGAAGAACTGCTGGCAGGACAAAGCGTGTCCGGCCATCCGGGATGCCCCGGATATGACCGGGAGGTGACTGCGGAAGAACTGCTGCCCCAGGTAATAGCAAACTGCAATTACCATGAAGGAGCATGGAATATCATCAGTGGCTATTCTCAATTGGAAGAAAGCAATATTGGAATGGAGGTGACCATGTGCTGAGGCGGATTCTGAAATCCAAACGCGGCGAGGGGGTACATCGATGTGTGCGTCCTCGTCCTTTGCACCATGCTGGTGATTGCGCTGGCGGTGCAGGTCCTCCCGGCCTTTATCGCCAAACAGCAGCTCGACACCTTTGCCACTGAACTGGTGCGTGAGGCAGAGATTGCCGGCCGGGTTGGGTCGGAAACGAATCGCCGGGAACAGGCCCTGCGGGAACAGACCGGACTGGACCCCACTGTCCAATGGAGCGATACCGGCCGCATCCAGCTCAACGAGGAGGTCTCGGTCACGCTAACCTATGAGATCGATCTCGGCCTGTTTGCCGGCTTTGGCAGTTTTTCCCATCACTCTGCGGGCGGATGCCACAGGAAAGTCGGAGGTGTACTGGAAATGAACAAACTCCGGCAGATTTTGAAAGACCAGCGCGGTGTTGCCTTTCCCCTGATTATTGCCATCGTTTTGGTGCTGGTGATGCTGATGTGCTGCATCAGCGAGTATTTTCGCCTGCTCATCGTGGCACAGGGGGTCCGGGATGCGGTGCAGGAGGCTGTGATCTCCACCGTCAACGACAACTATGACGATGTGTATCATGGCGTCCGGGAGGGCTACCCGGCGCCTATCAGCCGTTGGCGGGGAGACTTTGAAGAATCACTGGACTATGGCGATATCTATGGACGCTTGGACGATATCCTTGGGCTGACCTATCGAAGCGGCTACCCACCCAGTACACGGAGGACGGCGCCACAGAGTTTCGTGTCTGGGGCCTCGATGTGGAGATCCGCAACGCGCCGTTTGCTTCTGGCGACAGCGCCGGTGACCGTTTTGTGGCAGACTGCGAAATCGAACTGGAGGTCCCGGTATCGCTTTGGTGGTGAACTTCTGCCGCCCATGCGGATGACGGTCAAGGTCAGCGCAGGCTATACACCCCGGTTTTAACACAGTTTTCAAAAAGTTTTCTGTTGCTCCAATAGACTTCTTTCCACTCTTGTGATAGGGTACAGCTTGACAAAGACCAGGATGTATAGGAAGATGTAGGCAATAGATCTTAAGGCCAAACTCTCCTCAGCCGCCTGGAATGACACGCAGACCGCTTCCGCAAAAGTGCGGCCAACAGAAAAAAAGGAGGAATCAGACGATGAAGAACAATACAAGAAATGGCTGACTGTGGCTGGCTGCCTCGCCATCTGTGCAGTGCTGGTTATTGTGATCGTGAGCAGCTTCAGCAAAGACAAGGTCACCGATGACCCGCTTCCATCCAGCAGCTCCCAGCAGGGGTGATGTAGTGGTGGACCCGGACAGCAGCACTCCGCCTCCCTCGGAATCCGGGGATGTCCAGGAGCCAGAAGACGATGTGACTGTCAACCCGGAAACACCGGATGCCAATACCAACGCTGGCGAGGAAAACGGTGCTGACTTTACCGGCACAGAGCAGACCATCCAGGGCGACTCGGTCAAGCCGGAATATACAGAGGAGGAACTGAAGGACCCCACCAAAACGCCGGATGGGACCCCGGTCGAAGGGACTCCTGAGCCGCAGGACCACAATAATGTAACGCCGCCCCTGAACAGCCCTCTACCAACACCAGCGGCGGCCTGCCTGGTTTCGATCATGTCCCCAATGCAGGGGAAAATCAGGGTGAATATCTCGATGATATGTACGAGAACGGAAATAAAATCGGCATCATGGGATAAATACCAAGGCAAAAGGCACAGCTTCGGCTGTGCTTTTTGTTTTGCCTGAAAGGAGGAGCAATGAGAAAGCTTTGGAGTGTATTGCTCACGCTTGTTGTTGTTTTTTGCATGAGTACCCCTCTGACTGCCTATGCCACCGGCGAGGGCAATATCGACGGTGGCGGTGGAAACATGGGAGATGCCACCAGTCACGGCTCCTGGAATCCTGGAAATGAGGGGGTTCGGGTGACTATTGTGCGTTCCAGCGATCATGCAGTGGTCTCAACTCCCTTTGATCTTACGAACAAAGCGCCATCTTCTTCTATTTACCATTTCGGAAAAGTGAGCAAGATCCAGTATAACAATGGTACAGGGCTGTCACCAGTTCAGGGCGGATATATTTATAAAACGCCAAGTCAGGCAATTCCTCGAATTATCAGTACCAACGGGAAGAATAACATTGAAGCAATTAAAAGTTATTTTACGGATGAGCAAGTAATTCGAGTAATTGCAGAGCAAGCTGGCATGGACTATGACACGCTCATCGGCGGCGAATACAAAATACTGTTGGAGCCAATCGCTTATTATAAGTTCGAGGGTGTTATGATCGCCACAACAGCAACGGAGGCCGCTCTCTATGATGAAGTAGTTGGAGGCCAGCTCCGCTATTGGATGGGATCGCTGACAGCAAAAAACCTCCCGCTGTCCATGTTTCTGGAAACGCCGGATTTGGGTTATCCCGCATGGTCCGGCCCCACAAATAAGAATGTGTCCAACTCAGATATTAAGTCCTCGCTTGGGCTGGGCATCGTTCGTTTTGAGGAGCAGCCGGAGGAGCCGGTGATCAGCACCTATGATTATGCGTACAGAACCAACACGGAGGTCATCACGGCAGTGGAAGTCAGCGGCGGCCAAAGCGATCCTGACAATCCGGTCACCGTGCGGTTCAATATTGATGGGACTACCTATACGGTCAGCAATGTCTATTACCCAAGCGGAGATTCCCAGCTTGCCTGGGTGCGCTGGACCACACCGGATGAGCCACAGGACATGACCATTGATGTGGATGTATCCGGCCCAGGATCGGCGCAGGCCACCATCCACTGCAAAATCGTGGATTTAGATGAGAATCCCCCACCCAATCCAGTAGCGGATGACCGGAATGATTCCTTCACGCCCTCCCCGGTCCCAGACCGGCCGGAGAAGACCTCCGCACAGTGGACCATCTGGGACCCCTGGTGGCAGGAATACTGGGTGTGGCACAGCACCGGCGAAGACAGCGGATACTGGTGTGACCACGGCTGGTGGGAATTTGACCTGGACCGCTACAACGCCAGTCTTTCCGCCACAACGAAGATCACGCCGGATGAGAAAACCCCACCGCCAGCGGCAGCACCATGAAGTCTGGTTATGGGATCAACCAGGTGGTCACCGCCAGGGTCAGCAGCTCCCAGCGGTCTGCTACCACACCGCTCCAGAATGCGGTCAGTTATTTCCCGGAGTTCAACTATGAATCTTTCTGGCGGTTGCTGGACCGCATCTCTATCAGCTCCTCGTCATCCAGGCTGGAGTTTCAGAAAAATGAGTACAGCACCTACAACCGGCGCACCCATTTCACGCCGATCTGGTACCCGGACAGCTCCTACATGGTAAACACCTGGGTCATCGACTGCTGGACGCCGGCGGGGATGCTGTCGGTAAACCTCACCGATTCGCTGAGCATCCGAGGCAATCTGTGGGACGATTGGCACATCGCCCCGCTTGATCCGTAGGAGGTGGAAGGTTGAAACATTGTACCCTGAGCTCCCTCTCCACAAAAGATGAACGCCATGTTCAGACCGTCCTGGCATATCGAAACGAAGCACAGGAGTGTTCTGCCGAGCGTCTTCTGGAAGCGGAAAAGAACTTCTTCCTAAAACACGGACGACTCCCGGAGCCGCATGAATACACAGCCGAAAATGATCTGCCGATGTATTCGGTGTTCTGCAGACTGGCAAGGGAGGCGTTTGAGGCGTCATTAAGAGCAGAGTTCCAGGAGTTATCCGTATCTGATGGACAGATCCTTACCATGTAAGCGATTATCGAAATAAAAGCAGAAAAGAGACAGGCCGTGGGAATTGCCTTGCGGCTTGTTCAGATTAGATCTCTGTACCGCAGGAGTGTATCTTCCCGCGGCCTTTCTTTTTTTCAATAAAGAAAGGTGGTATTTGATGATGAAAACGAAAAGATGCTCTGTGCGGTCGTAATGGTAATGATGTTGGCCGCCATGTTTACGGTACCCGCATTTGCGGCAGGAACCGGGGATGTGGCAGGTGCCATTGAAGGCACCTGGACGGACGCCTCCGACCAGATCAAAACCGTAGTCAACAATGTGGTCTTCCCCGTCATCGACCTCATTCTGGCTGTGTTCTTCTTTGCGAAATTGGGAATGGCATATTTTGACTACAGAAAACACGGCCAGTTTGAGTGGACCGCGCCGGCCATTCTGTTTGCCTGCCTCATTTTCACCCCTAACGGCTCCCACCTATGTCTGGAGCATCCTGGGAATGTGACGGGAACATGGCGGGTGGCCGGTCAGGAGGAACCGAACCTGATCGGCCACCAATCAAGGATAAAGTAAAAGCTAAGACGGGAGGCAGATAGAAATATGGAAAGATGGCACATGAGGCTGACCATCGTCAATGAGGAGGGCGGGCAAACCGCTGTGGCTATGTATCCGGACAGCCTTTACGCAATTCTGGAAACACTGGACGAATGCCAGATCCCCTATGGAAACGGCAGGTACAGACATTTGGCAGTCAGCCCCAATAGTGTCCCCGCTGATGTGCTGCAGATGGCACTTACCCCTGTGATCGAAAGTGAGGAAAATCCCCCCCTCGATCCGGGAACTGAACTATCTGGGAGAACTGATTCAGGAGATGACTGCTCAGGAACGGAAACGGCTGGCGGGAGAACTGCTGGCGGCGCCGCAGGCCACGATTTCCGATGTATATACCGCTATCCAGCATATTTGCCCGGACAGAGATGTGGAATGTGAGAACTTATCTTTGAAAGAGCGTTCAGTTCAGCTGGGAGCGGAGGCCCCATATATCCGCATCCAACTCATCCGTGCTGAGGACGACCCTGGCGATGAAAAGGCCGGCATTTGGGTAAACTGCCCCGCCACCGAGGAGCAGATTGCGGAGGCCGCCAAAACTGCTGGTGTAGAATCTTTGGAGGAACTGCAGCCCAACATGATGGACGGCGTCTTTTCATACAGCGACCTATACCTGACCGAACAGGACGGTCCTTTTGAGTCCTTCCATGAGATCAATCGGTTGGCCGTTGCGATGAAGGAGCATGGAGTTCTTCAGGAAATCGGAAAGTTCAAGGCTGTTTTGTACTTTGAGGGCTGTACAGACTTTGAGAAAGCCACAGAATTGGTCGGCCAGCTGGACGACTATGAGTTTTTCAGCAGAGCGGACTTGGAGCGCAAATCTCAAGAGGTGGGCTTCCCCGAACCTGATAACGATGTGCTGAGTGAACTGGGAATTGAGGAAACACCCTATGGTTTCGTCCGGCAGGCAGGCGGCATCAGCATTGATGAATTGATGGATCGGCACCTTCATGGGCGAATCGAAGTTGAGATTGACACCCCCCCTCCTATGGGCCACGGAGATCAGAGGTATCAGAAAATAAACAGCGTTTCGCGGCAGACCTGGCTTCCGCATCCCAGCAGCTCTATGAGTTGGAAAAGGAACTGCAGGGAGCTGAAGGTGCATTCAGCAAATGGCTTCGTTCAATGTATGAGGTCAACATGGATTTTGAGATTCCATTTTTAGAGGCGGTAGATGAAGTCTGCTGTGCAATTCGATATGTAGATCAGCAGTATGGGCGTGACATTGCTCAACAGCTCTATAATACGAACAGAATTGTGCTTGCGTCGGAGCTCCGGCAGGCCGCATAATATCTGTCCCTGGGAGGACGATTTGAGGACCTGGCTGAACTGGCCTATGTTGGGTTCTTTATGGGGAAAGCAGTCAGGATGAAATGTGCTGTGCGATTACTTTTATGAATTCTGGTGGAGCGGCCGAAGATGTATTTCGGGCTACAAAGCTCGGATCTGTGGATACTCAGGCAAAGGATGAGCATTCTTTGGCCTTATACTGAGAATTCATATAGGAGGATGTATATGGGTTGTTGGGGAATCACCGCACTGGAATCCGACGATGGACTGGATGCAGTTGGGTGTATCCGGTACAATTTGCCGAAAAAACGGTCAACTGGACCTGGGAGAAATGCTTGAACGATTAAAGAAAGACCAGTGGAATGCCCCCGTGATGTAAAGCTGGGATGTTCACATACCAGCCCCTATGGCACTGGCTGAGATCATTGTAAAAAGTATCTTGATGGTGATCCTGGCAGTTTGGACTATGATGAGGAGTGGGCGGCCAAGGATAACAAATTTCGGTCCATCACCTCGTTTACAGCATCAAGATCTTCTCTCCTGGAACTTCGAGATTACCTTGCGGATACCTTGAAATATGCCAGAATCAGGGCGAAGCAGCAGATCAAAGCTGGTGAACTGCCCGGCGGCTGGTTTGATCCGAAAGATTGGGATAGGTGGCAGGAACACATGGAGGGTCTTATTCACCGGCTGGATGGTGTTATGGCCTTGGAAGGCAGTACGCTGGAGCTGGCTCATCCACCGGCGCCGACTGTTCCGGAATTAACCATGTAGGGGAGGAAAGAAGAAAAATTGAATCCGTTTGGACAGGAACTGAGGAAAATCCTCACTCAGTGCAAAACCAACGGCCCAGTATCCTTTGCGGGCAGATCGGCCTACATCCAGCTTGACCCGGAACTGCGGGCCAGGCTGGAATTTATTTCTCTGAATATCGCCAATCAGTACAATGCCCTCAAGCTGACAGTTTTTGAATCGGACTGAGGGTGCGGTGGATGTGAATATCCTCCGCTTTGGCGATCTGCTGGGGAAGAAAAAGGTGAGCAACCCCAACTTCTCGGATGGTGTTTTACCGCACCTCTGGGATGACTACGGGGAAGATAGGCTGGTATGTTTACCAGCCCACTCAGGCAGATTACAGGATGCTGGCAGGTGCGGTAGATGAGTATCTGCAGGTGTTCCAGCGTCAGGAGGAGGCGCAGGAAAACAGCCCGCAAATGTGCTAAAAAGACAGGAAGTGAATACAAGCAGGGGCCGTGCCAAGTCACGGCCCCTGTGCCTTTGAGCAGGAGTATATGTCCAATACTGGCACGGTCCCCCTTACGCAAAGGGGTGAAACCACCAGATGTTTATATTGGACTTTTTCCTCGGCGGGCTGATGGACCAGTTCATCGACTGGGTCTACAGCCAGCTCGTGGGCTTTTTCGGAAATTTCTTTTCCGCGATGGGGAACATGGGCGTCGAGCTCTTCGAGATGAGCTGGGTGCAATCCATTGTTCTCTTTTTTCTTATCTGGCCTGGGCGCTGTATGTTGTCGGGCTGGTGGTGGCCGTGTTCGAGGTTGGAATCGAATACCAGACCGGACGGGCCAACGTCAAAGACGCCGCACTCAACGCCATCAAGGGCTTTATGGCGGTGAGCTGTTTTACCCTGGTGCCGGTAGAGCTTTACAAGCTCTCTGTCACACTGCAGGCCAGCCTGACTGCCGGGATCACGGGGTATGGAGAGGGCTTTGATGTTCTCTCCACTGATATCATCACTTCCCTGCAAGAAGTGGATATCGGAACGGCAGCGGCCTCTGGCGTGTTCGGGGGGATCGGCAGCATCACCAGCCCCATCATGGTCATTTTCATTGTCATTATGATGGGATACGCCATCATTAAATGCTTTTTCTCCAATCTTAAGAGGGGCGGTATCCTGCTCATCCAAATCGCTGTGGGTTCCTGTATATGTTCTCTGTTCCCCGCGGCTACATGGATGGATTTATTCAGTGGTGCAAGCAAATCATCGGGCTGTGCCTGACCACCTTCCTGCAGGCCACCATCCTCACAGCAGGTCTGCTGGTACTGAAAGACCACGCGCTGCTGGGCCTTGGGCTGATGCTGTCGGCCGGTGAAGTGCCGAGAATCTGCGGCGCCTTTGGGCTGGAAACCTCCACCCACGCCAACATCATGTCCGCCGTCTATGCAGCGCAGGCGGCAGTCAACACCACCCGCACCGTGGTACAGGCAGTGGGGGCAGCAAAATGAGCAGAGAAAAACTGATCTATATTGCTTCTCCCTATGCTGGGGGATATTGAGGCAAACACCGTGTTTGCGAAAAAGGCATGCCGCTATGCGATCCGCCAGGGCTATACGCCTATCGCCGTCCACCTCCTCTACCCACAGATGCTGGATGACAGCGATCCTGCGGAACGGGAAACTGGGCTTCGGCTGGGGCATCGAGTGCTGGAAGTCTGCGACGAACTGTGGTGCTGCGGCGACCGGATCAGTTCCGGCATGGCCCGTGAGATTGAGGAGGCCCAAAAAACTCGGTATCCCCATTCGACAGATTGGAGAGCAGGAAATCAAGCAGGAGGCTCTGCCCGCTGAGATGGAGCGAGAGGATGCTCCAGAGCAGAGCATGGATATGGTGTAATGCCCACGCTGGGCAGCCTGTTCGATGGAATCGGAGGGTTCCCACTCGCGGCGGTCCGCAACGGCATCGAGCCGGTGTGGGCCAGCGAGATCGAAGCCTTCCCCATCGAAGTGACAAGAAAGAGGTTCCCCTCCATACTCCATGTCGGGGATATCACGAAGTTAAACGGTGCCGAACTCCCCCGGTGGACATTATCACAGGGGGCAGCCCTTGTCAGGATCTCTGCGTGGCGGGGGCCAGAGCCGGTCTTGCCGGAGAGCGTTCCGGCCTGTTTATGGAGCAGATCCGCGTTGTAAAAGAAATGAGGGATGCAGATGAGCGGCGCGGCAGAACAGCTCACACTGTTCGACCTCGATATATGTGCTGGGAGAACGGTGCGACACGTTCCTGACTGAAAAGGTCAGGCGCAAGAATGGAAGGATGGTGAAAAACACTTGCAGAACTAATGGCCTGATGGGTGGAATGATGGGGTAACGCCCTGAAACGCCCACACTGATACTCCGACTGGCGCGGATGAAGCAAATAAATCTGTGTCAGAAGCTCGGTAAAGTCGGCAGAGAGCAACCGTACATCATAATCAATGATACGAAACCTGTCCAGAGGTGGACGATGTTGCCTATATGCCGGGTGTCTCATGCTCATGGTGAGAATGTGTGCAGAACACTGACGAACTTCCGAATGTAAGGGTCTAAACCCAGAATGTGTCGAAAAGGCACTACCCGCCATAGCGGGGTGTCCGTGGATGAGTAAAAGTCGTTTTTATGAAAATCCATATACTGTTATAGGCAGTAAGGCGAAAGCTGGACACAGGCTCAAAGGGAGCACCTAAAAGCATGAAATGATAGGGCCATTGGAACGTGGAAAGCTGGGAGCGTGGAGACTGTTGCAGTCAGAGAAACGCTGGGCGGGAATGCATAATCGCCCTTTATCCCAGTGAGAGTAGAGGCACAGTACCGTAGAAATCATGGAAACATGATGGAGGGATAGCCTCAAGTCGAGATAACAGTTAAATTTGAAAACACAATAAACACAGCTTCGAGTATGACAAAGAAAATCCGCTGAAAAGGAGAGGATGCCTGTGTTGACTTCGGAGCGGAAGAAACCCAAGAGAAGCAAAATCCGTTATGCGGAGTATTACGACCTGCAAAAGACTTTGGACAGTCTGTATGCCGATAGCTTAAAAGGCAAAGTGTTTGTTCACCTTATGGAACTCATTTCCAGTGAGGAAAATATTAGAATGGCATATCGGACAATCAAAGGAAACACAGGGAGCAGTACCGCAGGAGTAGATAAGCGCACCATACAAGACCTTGCCAAATTGAACGAGGAAAAATATGTGGCGCTGATTCAAAAGCAGTTTAAGAGCTATCACCCCCGCCCTGTCCGCAGGGTGGAAATCCCAAAACCAAACGGGAAAACCCGCCCCCTTGGAATCCCGACCATTGTAGACCGCATCGTGCAGCAATGTGTCCTGCAAGTCTTGGAGCCAATCTGTGAAGCAAAATTTTATGACCATTCCTATGGCTTTAGACCGAATCGCTCCACAGAACATGCCATCGCCAGATGTGACCAGCTAATACAGCTATCGCACCTGTATTATGTTGTGGACATCGATATAAAAGGCTTCTTTGACAATGTAAACCACACAAAGCTGATTCAACAGATGTGGGAAATGGGAATTCAGGATAAACGGCTTCTGTGCATTATTCGGGAAATGCTGAAAGCCCCAATCGTGTTGTCTAACGGAGAAATTCTCCACCCAAGTAAAGGGACACCGCAAGGCGGTATTCTCTCTCCACTGTTGTCCAACATCGTTCTCAATGAACTGGACTGGTGGATAGCGTCGCAGTGGGAATGGATGCCGATGCACGGCAACGCAAAATATACTCGTCTCAACGCAAATGGCAGCATCAACCGTGGCTATCAGTACCGATTGCTGCGTGAAAGCAACCTAAAGCCTGTATTCATCGTTCGATATGCCGACGATTTCAAGCTGTTCTGTCGAAACCGCAAAGACGCATTTTGTTTATATGCGGCAACAACGCAATGGCTAAAGGAGCGGTTGAAACTGGACATCAGCCCAGAAAAAATCTAAGGTGGTGAACCTAAAGCGCCACTATTCGGAATATCTGGGATTCAAGATGAAAGCACAGCGCAAGGGAGATAAGTATGTCGTCCGGTCTCACATGAGCGATAAAGCGCAGAAAAGGGTAAAAGACCAACTGGCGAAGTGTATTAAGGAAATTCAACATCCGAAAAGCGAGCAAGACCAGCGTAAGCAAATCTTCCGTTACAACTCCATCGTAATCGGAATGCACAATTACTATCGTGTTGCTACCTGCGCCAATCTGGACTTCTCGCCCATTGCATTCGCCATCGGCAAGCAAATGAAAAACCGTTTGGGTAAGCAGGGACTAAGCAAACAGGGTAAATTAGAAAAGGGCTACATCAAGAGTAAATACGGCAACAGCAGCCAAATTCGCTTTCTGAAAGGACATCCGCTTATACCCGCGGGATATATCCGGCATAAGAACCCATTGGGGAAAAAACGGAGCATCAATCGCTACACAGAGAGTGGACGAGAGGAAATTCATCGGATGCTTGGTGTCAATATTGAAATTCTCACATGGCTGATGCGTAATCCGAGGCTGGGGCAGTCTGTGGAGTATGCGGACAACCGTATTTCTCTATATGCGGCACAGTATGGAAAATGCGCTGTTACAGGCAGAACGCTCGCACTCCATGAAATTCACTGCCATCACAAGCGGCCTAAGTCGGCAGGCGGAACAGATGCCTACGCAAATCTTGTTATAGTCAGTGAGGCTATCCATCAACTTGTTCATGCCACTGATGAAAAGACCATTTCCCGTCTGCTCCAAACCCTGCGGCTGGATGATCAACAGCGAAATAAGCTCAACAAACTGCGAAAACAAGCAAATCTGAACGCAATCTAAAACCATCTACCCGCAACGAAGTGTGTAAATTGTGTTTGAAACAAAATGCTGTTATCCCGATGGAACGCCGTGTGAGGGGAAACCTCATGCACGGTGTGGAGTGGGGGGAAAATCCAGAGATTGCCTCAAAGGATTACCTATCACTATTCCCAGGAGCATTCAGTTCAGCCGAAGGAGAAGACTTCCGCATCGTCCTCGAGGAGATCATCCGAATTAAAGACGGCTCCTGTTCAGTGCCTCGACCTGACTCCGGGCGCTGGGAATCTGCTGGGGCAATCATTCTGGGAAATCAATTCAGCCTGGCTTGGAGAGTCATGGATGCTCAATTCTGGGGTGTCGCCCAGCGTCGCAAGAGAATCTTCCTTGTCGCAGATTTTGCAGGACGAAGTGCCATCCAAATACTATTTGAGCAGGACCGCCTGCTTAGGGATTCTGCGCCGGGCAGAAGCCAGAGGCAAAGAACTTCCGCCCCAGCTCAGGGGAGGCGCTGCTCCTCCAGGCGGGACAGCCCCCATTGGATTCGACGGATACAACGGAGACCTGACGGGAAAAAAGGCGGCCACCCTCGGCGTAAACTGCGGGATGTCCACCGGGCGAAACGGTGTAATCACTGCCTTTGCCGCCAATCAGCGGGACGAGGTGCGGGATCTTCATGATGTAGCCGCGGCGCTGACCGCCCAGCCAGGGATGAAACAGCAGACCTTTGTGGCCGGAATCACGGCCAAAGGCAACGGTGATTGCTTCCTTTCCGAGGAGCGGCACACCTCGCTGAGCGGAGGCGGTGGTATGCCTGGACAGGGGTACCCCAGTGTGTTGGTCGCAAAAGGCGCCGACACACCGCAGACCTGCCTGACACCTTGGGATACACAGCAACAGCGAGTATTCCTTCCGTGTGGAAAGTCCCCTACGGTGGCCGGTGCTGATGGCGGTGGAGGAAGAAACCCCGCTGGGCTGGTATTTACTGCGGGATTTTGCGCTGGAGCCAGCCCTGCCGCTGGAAGCATTGGGTATCAGGCGGAAGTATCTCCGACGCTGAGGGGATCACCCAGCGGTAATATGATGCCGTCCGTCCTGTGCCTCAACGACCAGGGCGGCAGCATCATGGCTTGCAGTGAAGATGTTGCCGGGACGCTCCGGGCACAGGAGCATGGCCACCAGCCTCTGATCGTAGATAAGAGGTCGGATGAGATGATGCCTGCTCTATATGAGAACATATGGAATTGACGCACGCTACACCGGCCCTCACGGCTGGCCGACTATGTCAGACTAGGTATGGGACTGGCGGCAACAATGTGCCGCTGATCGCACAGGAAACCGCTCCATCTCAAGAGCCTGCTCACGCTATGTTCAGCAGGCAGCGGGTGGATGTGTTCCGAGAGGATGCAGTGGCCAGCACCCAAAGTGCCCGGGCAGCACAAGGACGCGACAGACTTGGTAATGGATGTGGCTGGGTTGGACTGCAGGGAATGGCTGGGAAAATGGCGATTTGTGAGTTTACGCTTCAACAGGGTACCACTGGAAGTTCCCTCAACTCTATCCACCCAGTCCGAACCGGGCAGTTCATCCGCCGGCTGACCCCACTGGAATGCGAGAGGCTCCAAGGCTTCCCTGACCACTGGACTGATTTTGCCAGGCGCCGACTCGGCTCGTTACAAGGCGCGGGCAACTCTGTAGCAATCCCCGCGTGGACTTTGTCCTGCGGGGGATTTTGGGTTTTTAGGCAGAACAAAGAAGCCTGATCTATGACTGGGAATTCATGCGATGTTTTGCTTGTGCTTCGTTTTCGAGAAATTTGTTGTTGGTCTTGGTAATGGCTATTGTCCATGCGTTTCGGTATACTTTGGCCTTGCAAATCAAGAAAGGAGCGCAACACAATGGAAAATCTGAAAAATTTATGTGGACAAATCCCAGAAGCATTACACAAACGGGTATTGAGGATAAGGGCCTGATGTCACCAACGGCGACTATCTGACCAAGGTTCTGACGGAATATTTTGCACGGATCGACGGGCAGACTGGGAACCGCACTCTGGGCTGCCAAATCTCAGAGGAACTGCACCAGCGTCTGGAACAGCACCTGAAAACCCATCGAAAAGACGGCAAAAAGCTCTCGCAAAAGGCGTTTGTCCTGGGTTGATTGAAGATGAACTGACAGATGGGATGCGGGTGAAACTACAGAGTTCCATAAAGACGTGACCAGCAGCGGAAAAGGGACGCCCCTCGCCTACGGTGTATCTGCCGAGCTATTCCAGCGCATTGAACAGTATCTGGATGCATAAGGGGGCTCAGTAAAAAGGACTTGTGGCTGGGCTGATCCTGCGAGAACTGGACGCGCGGGAAGTGTTGAACCCAGATGATGAGCCCGAAGAGC
>VOFC01006289.1_pt1 | contig 40307 bp, 58 predicted proteins | sample 5384161 | NCBI WGS metagenome assembly VOFC01 (sample SAMN12384722, study PRJNA508395) | human gut metagenome | isolation source: healthy gut B | host: Homo sapiens
ACGGCATGGTAACCTTAGCCGACGACCAAAAATTCTTCACCGACTACCGCTGCTCCACCGTTATCCGCAATGCGGTGCTAAATTCCCATCAGAGCTGCGGAAACGCTGGAACTGATGGAAGGCTTAATCAGCAACGAAGAAATGATGCAGATGAATTATGAGCTGAACACCAATCATCGGCTGGAAAGCGACATTGCCGCCGAATTTTTGCAGTCTAAAGGGCTGATCGAATGATAACGCCCAATCCTGTTATCCAGTTCCGGCAGGCCAGCAAGCAGTATCACGGCCGCTACGCCCTAGAACCTCTCACGCTGGATATTGCCCCGGTGAATTTCTCAGCGTGGTAGGCTCCTCCGGCGGCGGCAAAACCACACTGCTCAAGCTGATTAACGGCTTACTGCTGCCCAGCTCCGGCCAAGTGCTGGTGTTAGGCCAGGATACTGCTCAGGTAGACCTGATTGCCCTGCGCCGGCAAATCGGCTATGTCATTCAGGGGGCGGCTCTTTTCCCCATCTCACTGTGGCCGATAATATCGGCTATGTACCCAACCTTTCCGGCAAAAAGCTTTCGCAAGAGCGATTGGAACAGCTTATGAAGCTGGTAGACTTATCCCCGGAGCTGCTCTCCCGTTATCCCATCAGTCTGAGCGGCGGCCAGCAGCAGCGGGTGGGCATTGCCAGAGCCTTAGCCAATCGGCCGCCCATCATGCTGATGGATGAGCCCTTCGGCGCTGTCGATGAAATTACCCGCGTGATTTTGCAGGACAGCATCCAGCAGCTACACCGGCAGCTACAAACTACCATCGTCTTCGTCACCCACAATATCCGGGAAGCCCTGTACTTATCGGATCGGGTGTTAATTCTTAATCACGGGCAGGTGCAGCAGTTGGACAAACCAGACGCCATCCGCACCAACCCCGCCACCCAATACGTAAAGCAGTTATTGCGCTGAACGGTCCATACCGTTCGGCGTTTTTTCTTTTATTACCGCGTCCTTTCTTTTTTGTACGCTAGGCCCGTCAGCGCGCCGCGAATAAAAATCACTTATAGCAGGCGCCCGCTGTAAAGGAAAACTGTTGAAATTGCACAGCATTTCAAGGAAAATAACACTATACCAATCGTTCAATCTTTTCAAATATAATCTTTTGCTATTGCTACTACTTTTTTGCCGGAGTGATACCCATGATGATCTTTGATGAAAATAATCTGACGGTGGAGCAATACCTCCATCTGCGCCAACAGGTGCGTTGGAAGCCGTTGGCCCCACAACAGGCGCAAAAAGCGCTGGACAACAGCCTGTATGTGTTGTCGGCTTACCATGACGGCGAACTGGTGGGCATGGGCCGTTTGGTGGGCGACGGCGCTGTGATTTGCTACATTCAGGATCTCATCGTAGTGCCCAATATTCAGGCCCACGGCATCGGCTCCATGATAATTGAGCGGCTGATAGCTTATGCCGCCTCGCTGGGCTTTCCCGGCACCACCATGATGCTGGATTTGATGTGCGCCAAAGGGCGGAAACCTTTACCAAAAGCATGGCTTTATCGCCCGTCCCACGGACGAGCTAGGCCCCGGCATGATTCAATATTTAGAACTATAGCACACTGGAAAGGAGCCGTTTTCCATGCCAATCAAAGGCGTCTTGTTCGATTTGGACGGTACACTCATCGACACCAATGAATTGATTTTTCAGAGCTTTTGAATACGCGCTGGACACCGTTCTGCACACCAGCGTCCCCCGCCATTTGCTGACCTTCACCTTTGGTAAGCCCCTGCAGCAGATTATGCAGGAATTGGGCGGCCCTCAAGCCGAGCCACTGCGTCAGGCCTTTGTGGAATACACTTTGGCCCATGAGGACCAAATTTCCCTCTTTCCCGGTGTGGAAGATGCTTTGCGCCAGCTAAAAGCGCTGGGAATTGGCACAGCGCTGGTAACCTCCCGCCTTTATCGCGGCGCCAAACGAGATTTGGATTTATTCCAACTAGCCGGATACTTTGACGTGTTTATCACACCGGAATCCACCCAACACCATAAACCCCATCCAGAGCCAGCTCAAAAAGCGCTGGCCGCATTACAGCTTGCCCCGCAGCAGGCCATTTTTGTCGGCGACAGCAGCCACGACTTACAATGCGGTAAAGCGGCAGGCTGTCAAACCGCCGCCGTCCGCTATTCCCTGTTCCACCCCGAAGAGCTACTGCTGCAAAAGCCCGACTACCTGTTAGATAGCCTATTAGAGCTGGTGACCATTGTGGAAGGGAACTTGTAGTCTTTTTTTGCTGCCGCATCGGTTTTATTTGCTATCCTTTGTTTTTATTTGCTACACATCGGATTTTTTTGCTACCCTTTTTTCTTTTTGCTACACTTCGCCCGTTCCTCCGTGGCTTCGGACAGTTCCTTGCTTGTGCAGCTTTGCTGAACTGGCGCTCATCACGCTTTGCACAACTGCGTCACAGTCCGCCCCAAGTCGGAATGTTGGCGAAGGTAGCGAAGTGTTTTAAACCCATAGAAGGGTAGAAAGTGCCTTTTTGTCATCCTGAGCGAAGCGAAGGATCTTCCCTCCGGTATCAAGCTTTGGAAGGCCCTTCGACAAGCTCAGGGTGACAAGACTGGCTCAGCATACCAAAACAACAACGCCAGAGGCGAAAAAAACCAGCTTCATTCTCTCTGCTGCCGCTTTCGGGCCTGCTGCCGCCATAGTTCGGCCCGTTGGTTCAGGCTCAATTCCTGAAAGTTTTCCGGCCACCATGTTTGCCGTTCTATTTCTTTTGCGGCTTCTGCGCCTTTTTGGGCGTAGGTTTTTTCTAAATTGTATTGATGTTCCTGATAAGCGCTTAATTTTGCATTGCTGTTTCGTGCGGGCGCTTCTTCCGCTTCTGCTTTTCTGTTCTTGCTGAAGTCGTTCTCACTCTCCTCAGTCTTGATATACTCAGTATTATTTATATTATTATTACTTGTGTTTCCTTTTGGCACCTCGTGACCTGCCATTTGGAAACTGCATGTTGTTTCCTTTTGGCACCTCATGTTGTTTCCGTTTAGCACTTCTGCTGTTTCCCTTTGGCACCTCATGTTGTTTCCTTCTGGCACTTCTGTTGTTTCCCTTTGGCACCTCATGTTGTTTCCTTCTGGCACTTCTGTTGTTTCCTTTTGGCACCTCATGTTGTTTCAGTTTGGCACCTCATGTTGTTTACGTTTGGCGCTTCTGTTGTTTCCTTTTGGCACCCTTGTCCACTCCGTAATGGCTGTACATAAATCAGTGTTGGGCTATACATACCTTGCCGTTTTCGTTCCACCATGTTCGCTTCTTCCAGTTCTTTCAGTATACGGACTGCGCTTCTGCTGGAACAACCAAGTTCCTCCACGATTTCATTCTGCGTATAGATAATATAGGTCTGTCCAGCCTCGTCTTTCCAGCCGTTTTTCTGCGATAACTGCATACGGTCTAAAAACAGACAATACAACAGCCGCGCTTCTAGGGAAATGGCTTGATATTGCTTATCTTTTAGCAGTTGTTTGGGTAGTTGGTAGAAGGTGTATGCTTGTTCTTGTCCTTTATAATATGCGGTCGTCATATTGCCGCCCCCTTTTTATGATAAAATTCATTGGCTGTCAGCCTCTCGTTTCCGTAATGGTATCACGATTCGTTACACCGTTGCAGCTTTGTTGCCGGTCTGTACCGTTGCGCAATGATTCGTTACACAACGATAAGGATAAACATCTCCTTCATCAGAAATTTCCGCTCTGTGTACGACACCCGTAAGGAGTCGGTGAATCACCGACTCCTTTGTTTCCTCGGCGATAAATTTTGTATGTATCCTATTCTGTCGATGACTGGGCGTATTGCCCACCCCTCTTTTCTGAATGTTTGGTCATTGCTTTCGCTGTATCTGCAGCGCCTAACGTCTTTGCCGTATCTTTCGCACAGAATAACACTCGTCTGTTTTCTTCTAGTATTATCATGGTACTAAGCATTGCACTTGCAAATAATCGCGTTGCTGTTATCATGGCTGCACGCTCCTTTTTATGGAAAAATCTCCCTTTGAGTATAACAGAACCCCATAAAAAAAGCAAAGAAGGAATAACGACATTTCGAGAAGGATTATCGACATAATTGTGTCGATAATCCTTCTCGAAATGCTGTTATTCCTTCTCAAAAAATGCAGAAAATGTACATTTTGAATTTTTCAGAAAAAATAACTATCGGACATAAAAAACAGAAAGCCACTGGGCCTTCTGTTGTGATGTTCTGCTCTATTTAAATTCTTGCTGCGATTTCCTGGGCCATTTCCATGGTGCCAACCACCTTGCTGTCATCATCGGCCAAATCAGGGGTTTTTTGATGTTATCGGCTAACACTGCGTTTACGGCATCTTCAATGGCCCGCGGCTTCACCATTTTGGCGGAGAAGCGCAATAACATAGCGGCTGATAAAATGGTGGCAATTGGATTGGCGATGTTCTGCCCGGCAATATCGGGCGCAGAGCCATGGGATGGTTCAAACAGGCTGATTTTGCCGCCCAGACTGGCTGATGGCAGCATCCCCAACGAACCGCCCAACGCTGCTGATTCATCGCTTAAAAATATCGCCAAACATATTTTCCGTCACAATGACGTCAAACTGGGTCGGGTTGACAACCAGTTGCATGGCGGCGTTGTCCACATACATATGATGCACTTCCACTTCGGGATAGTCTGCGGCTATTTCATTGACCACTTTTTCTCCACAGGCGGGAGCTGTCCAGCACGTTGGCTTTGTCAATGGAGTGCAGAATTTTGCGGTCGCGATTTTTCGCCATTTCAAAGGCGTCCCGCACAATACGCTCAATTTCGGGACGGCTGTAGGATATGGTATCGTAAGCGCTGTTTTCATCATGGTCCCGTTTGCCAAAGTAAGCACCGCCGGTCAATTCCCGGCAAATGACAATGTTCAGACCGTCCAGCAGGCCCCTTTTTCCATACCACACGGTCAGCCAGAAAAATCATAATATTGAATGGGCCGGATATTGCAATACAAGCCCAGCGATTTACGGATCGCTAACAGGCCGCTTTCCGGACGCAGCGAGCTTGGCTCTACTTTGTCGTATTTGGGGGCGCCCACTGCGCCCAGCAAAACGGCGTCACAGGCTTCTACAATTTTTTCTGTGATGCTTCTGGATAAGGCGCGCCGTATACATCATAGGCTGCACCGCCAAACAGGGCTTCCGCATATTGAATATCAAACCAAATTTTTTCTGCTGTTTTGTTCAATACCACTTGGGCTGCTTCTACAATTTCAGGGCCGATGCCGTCCCCTTTTTAATACTGCAATTTTCATTTTGTTTCCACCTTTTTCTTGACATAGTTTAACAGATTGCCTGCGGCGATAATTTCCTGAATAAAGGGCGGGAAGGTTTCTCCCTGATAGGTTTTCCCCTGGGTCAGATTTTTGATAATCCCCTGCTCCACATCAATTTCCAGTTGGTCGCCGACCTGAATTTCAGCAGCAGCTTGGGGCTGGCAATAATAGGCAGACCAATATTGATGGCGTTGCGGTAAAAAAAATGCGGGCAAAGCTTTCGGCAATGACACAGCTAATGCCGGACACTTTAATGGAAATTGGCGCATGTTCCCGGGAACTGCCGCAACCAAAGTTTTTGCCGGCTACCAGAATATCTCCGGCGCTGATAACCTGGCTGAAATTGGGGATCGCATCCTCCAAGCAGTGTATGCGCATATTGTCATCGCTGGCGTCATTGAGATAGCGCGCTGCAATGATGACATCGGTGTCTACATCGTTGCCAACTTTCCATACTTTTCCTTTATACATTAGGCTTCTACCTCCTCTGGTGCAGAAATTTTGCCGGTGATGGCAGAGGCTGCCGCTATGGCTGGGTTGCACAGATAGACTTCACTTTCAGGATCGCCCATCCGGCCGATAAAATTGCGGTTGGTGGTAGCCAAGGCCCGTTCCCCTTTGGCCAGAATGCCCATATAACCGCCCAAGCAAGGCCCGCAGGTAGGCGTGCTCACTACGCCTCCGGCTTCCATGAAGATGTCAATAAGGCCTTCTTTTCATGCACTGCCGGTAGACCTCCGGCGTACCGGGAATGACAATCAGGCGCAGATAGGGCGCAACCTTTTTGCCTTTTAAGATTTTAGCGGCGGCCTGCATGTCCTCCATGCGGCCGTTGGTGCAGGAGCCAATGACCACCTGGTCAATGGCTACGTCGCCAAAGGTGCCGATTTCTTTGGTATTGGACGGCAGGTGCGGAAATGCCACCTGAGGCTGTAGGGTAGACAAATCTATCACGATTTCCCGCACATATTCGGCGTCGGCATCGCTGAAATATTCTACAGGTTCCCGCTGAAACCGGTCTTTCACATAGGCTCTGGTGATGTCATCCACGGCAAAAATGCCGTTTTTGGCGCCGGCTTCAATGGCCATATTGCAGATGGTCAGGCGGCTGTCCATGGACAGATACTGCACGCCGTCGCCCACAAATTCCAGCGACTGATACAACGCGCCATCAACGCCAATCTGGCCGATGAGATATAAAATGACGTCTTTGCCGCTAATCCATGGGTTTACCGGTTTGCCAGTTACGATTACCTTGATGGCTTCTGGAACCCGCAGCCAAGTTTCCCCGCTAATCATGGCGGCGGCGATGTCGGTGCTGCCCATGCCGGTGGCAAAAGCGCCCAGCGCGCCATAGGTGCAGGTGTGAGAGTCGGCGCCGATGATTAAATCGCCGGGGCCTACAATACCCTGTTCGGGCAACAGACAGTGTTCTACGCCCATCTGGCCCACTTCATAATAATGCTTGATGTTATGTTCTTTGGCAAAATCGCGGATTACCTTGCACTGTTCCGCCGACTTAATGTCTTTGGTTGGCGAAAAATGGTCTGGTATCATGGCAATTTTATCTTTATTAAACACTTCTGTAATGCCTACCTTCTTCATTTCCCGCACAGCGACAGGGCCGGTAATATCATTGCTGAGTACAATATCGGTTTTGGCGGTAATCAGTTGTCCCGCTTTTACCTCCGGCAGACCGGCATGGGCTGCCAGAATTTTCTGTGTAATGGTCATTCCCATTCTTGCATCATCCCTTCTTGTGGTATCCTTAGTGAAACAGCCGAGGCTGCTTCTGACTGATTGTGCAGAGCTGGCACAGATGAAAAAATCCTTTTCATCTCTCAGAGACGAAAAAGGATTCCGCGTTACCACTCTATTTGACAAAACTCCAACGGTTCTGTCCACTCAAACTCCATAACGGCGAGACCGGTTTTTTTCCTACTAGCTTTTTCGCCCCATTCAGAAAAACGACTCCGAGGCCAGTTCCCCTGCGCCAGCCACTGCCTTGCACCCTCCGGCAGCTCTCTGTAAACCAGCTCACAGACTACTCTTCCCCATCAACGTCTTTTTTACTTATATTTTATTATTATAAGCATTCCAAAAATGCTTGTCAATTTAAAATTGCGAAGAATTCCATTTTTCTCTTTTTTGCCGGACCTTTTCGCAAAAAGGCCCTCCATAAAGGCCTCTACCTGCCTGAACACAGCATAAACAATATTTTTTCAGATTTCAGAAACTGCTTCGACAAGCTCAGCATGGCAAGAACAAACACTCCGTCATTCTGAACAATAGCGAAAAATCTTCTTTTCATTTTATATTTGGGAAGATGCTTCATCCGCCCCACCGGCTTTCGGCGGGGCGTTTCGCACAACAAATAATCGGATCTCTGTTATTCTCTACTGTAAGAAACAGGCCCGCAATTAAAAAGTCGTCCCGCATGGTTGCGCCGGTGCTGGCGGAAGTCACCAGATGGGCATACCGTTTCAGATAGGAGTTGGGGAACAATTCCACTTTCTTTGGCGTCCAGTTTTCTTTTCTCTTGGCCAGTTCTTCTTCGGAAACCTTCAGCACCAATTCCGTTTAGGAATGTTGATGGCAATGATATCGCCTTCTTCAATAAAGGCAATGGGGCCGCCTTCGGCTGCTTCCGGAGATACATGGCCAATGGCTGCACCGGCAGTGCCGCCGGAGAACCGGCCGTCGGTAATCAGCGCGCATTCGGTATCTAAACCGGCGCCAATGATAGCAGCGGTTGGGCTCAACATTTCCCGCATACCAGGGCCGCCCTTGGGTCCTTCATAGCGGATGACAACCACATCGCCGGGATGAATCTGGTTGCCGGTGATGGCGGCAAAGGCTTCTTCTTCCGAGTTAAACACGCGCGCAGGACCTTCATGCACCATCATTTCCGGTTTTACGCCGGCAGCTTTTACAACAGCGCCGTCTGGAGCCAGATTGCCGCTTAAAATAGCGATGCCGCCAGTAGCCGAGTAGGCGTTGTCTAAGCTATGAATCACTTCGCGGTCATAAACCTGCGCGTTGGCCAGCCGTTCTTTTAAGGTGGCGCCGGTTACGTTGATGCAATCGCCGTTGATTAAACCGCCGTCCAGCAGGGTTTTCAGCACGCCATCCATACCGCCGGCTGCATAGAGCTGCTGAATATGATATTTACCGGACGGATTTAATTTGGCAATGTGCGGTACAATTTCACTGATGCGGTCAAATTCGTCTAAGGATAATTCCACTTGCGCCTGTTTGGCGATCGCCAGCAAATGCAATACGGTGTTGCTGGAGCCGCCGATGGCCATATCGGCAGCAATGGCGTTGCGGAACGATTCTAAGGTTAAAATGTCGCGCGGTTTGAGATCCTTTTCTACCATTTTCACGATTTCCATACCGGCCCGTTTGGCTAAAGCGCGACGATCGCCGTATACGGCTGGGATTGTGCCGTTGCCGGGCAGCGCCATCCCCAGCACTTCTGCCAGACAGTTCATCGTATTGGCCGTATACATACCGGCGCAGCTACCGCAGCCAGGACAGGAGGTTCTGGCGATTTGTTCTAATTCTTCTTCGCTAATCTTGCCGCTGGTACACTGCCCTACCATTTCAAATGGCCCTTTAATTAAGTCGGAAGGTTGCCCCTTATGAGTACCGGCCAGCATTGGACCGCCGCTGACATAGATTGCAGGAATATTCAGCCGAGCAGCAGCCATCAGCATACCAGGCACGATTTTATCGCAGTTGCCGATTAACACCAGACCGTCAAATTTATGGCCCATGCTTACCGATTCAATGGAGTCGGCAATCAGTTCCCGGGTAGCCAGCGGATATTTCATGCCGCTGTGGTTCATGGCGATACCATCGCAAATACCGATAGCTGGGAATTCCATTGGCGTACCGCCTCCGGCCAATACACCTTTCTTGACAAACTCAGCAATTTGGTCCAGATGGGAATGACCAGGAATAATTTCGTTATGGGCGCAAACTACGCCAATCAGCGGCTTTTCCAAATCCTCCGGCAGATAGCCCATGGCATAAAATAAAGAGCGGTGCGGCGCACGGGCAACACCTTTTGTTACTTCATGACTTCTCACATTAATACAACTCCTTCTATTATGAATCACAGAATATTCTTATATTTTAACACGTTCCCCTGAAATAAAAATAGGAAAAAGCTGTTTTTCCTGCAACTTTTCTTGTCTTTTTTCGTCTATAAACCGACTGCTGCGAAAGCCATTGCAAAATTCTGCCGATTGGGCTACAATGAAATTGTTTACAACCTATCAGAATTGCTGCAATGGTTTTCTTTTTGTAGTTTTCTTTTTAGATTTTTTCTGTAACATTTTTACGCTTCTATTTTTTATGCAGGAGGTTTTATGAAACGATTTTTCTCTGTTGCGCTGCTGGGCCTATTGCTCTGCACATGGATATTGCCTGCCGCCCAGGCTGCAACTTTAACCGACTTAGAGCAGCATTGGTCTGCCGGTGATGTGGGAAAACTGATAGAACGGGGTGCTGTTGGCGGCTATCCCGACGGGACCTTTCGTCCCGACGCCACCATTACTAGGGCCGAATTTGCCAAAATTCTGCGGCAAAGCCTGAGCCTTGCTTCTGTAGACGGCAATGATTTTGCCGACACTGCCAATCATTGGGCCGTTACCGATATCCATACGTTGGTCAGCAATCAAATCCTTGTGCCCGCTGAATACGGCAGCCAGTACGGACCCGATGGGGCCATCACGCGGCGGGAAATCGCCATTATGCTGGTGCGGGCTATGGGCTTGAACGACTCGGCCACCGCCTTATTGGGACAAGCCACCGCATTCACCGACGACGCCAACATACAATCCTATGATAAGGGCTATCTCTATTTGGCCAAAGAATTGGGACTGGTGGGCGGCTATGAGGGGACGGCTCCTTTCAGCCCAACAACAAAGCCACCCGGGCTGAAGCCTGCGTGATGGTTGTACGGCTGTTAAAGCTGAAAGGGTTAGACCTTTCTGACAGCGGCGCAACAACCGTCGAACAACCGGATACGGTACAGCCCTCCGACGACCCTGCAGCCAATCAGCCAACGTCTGACGGCGCTTCACAAACCAGCAATCAGGTTACTTATCAGCTTTCGCTGCAAAATAGCCAACGGTCTAATCGAAATGCTTTAAACGAGCAATATGTTTACGCGACTTTACAGCTTACAGTGCAAAATAAGGCAGCGCAGGCTGTCACCATTTCTGATCAAAACTTAAAACCATTGTCACCTATAACGGCGGGGCTCAGGTTGCAGCCAGTCAGTCTTCCTTCAGCCAAACCATCGCTGCCGGCAGCAGCAAAACCATAACCACCACCGTCAATCTTCTCTTGCCCGATAATCAAGTAGCCAACATGGTGCTGGGCAATCAAATCAGTCAGATTCAAGTGCAACTGTTGGTCGATAACCAAACGCTTACCTTCTCGGCGGTTGACCAAGCTTTACTGCAAGCGGTACAATAAAAAAGAGCTGTAGCAGGGGGCGGATATCCTCCTGCTGCAGCTCTTTTCTATGGGTTTTATTTATACCTGATACAGATACATTTGCCGTAGTTGGACGATTTCTGCTTCCGTCAGCCCCAATGCCTCCAGTGCATACCGTTCCACAGTGCCGTAGGCGGCCTTTAGTTCTTCTAAAAAGCGGACAAATAGGAAAATTGGGCCATCGTCAGGGCAGCAAAAATTTCCCGCTGCATCTCAGAAAGACAGTCCCCATCCCCCTGCTCCAAATTTTCTAGCGGCAACCGGCAGTCATTGCTCAATAAATAGTCGTCCAGTACGGTTTCTTCATCGACGCCTAACAGCAACAATAAAATTGCCGCACCGGCGCCTACTCGATCCTTGCCTGCTGTGTCATGCTGTACCATCGGTGCGGCTTCTGCCTGCAGGCACTTGCGCAGCATAGCGGCATAGCCCTGTTGCGCTTGCCGGTCACGTACCAGAAAGCGGTTCATCTCCTGCAGCATCTGCTGTGCCTCCACTGCATCCTTGATTGCGTCCACATGCAGCACATTGGTAACGCCAGCATCGTCCAAAATAGGCAATGATAGATATTGAATTTCCTCCAACTGCCGGTCTGGATACTGCGCCTGTTCCGCAGCAGAACGATAATCAACCACTGTGCGCAGGCCAATTTGTTTCAGCAAAGGCGATCCGCCTCTGTCAGGCTGTTATGCGCGCCGGAACGATATAATAGCCCCCAACGGACAAACCGACCGTCTAACGTGGGATATCCACCCAAATCCCGAAAATTCACGATACCTTCTGTCGGCAAAATACGCTGGGCCACCTGCACCGGTTTCCCATTATCGGGCAACAGCCAAAAATAATATCGCTGTGTCCTATCCTCCGGCGTCAAAGAAATTGTCCGTTCATCATAGGCGCTTGGGCAATCTTGCTTTCCGGTACAGGTAAAGCAGTAGCGTCTGTGCTGACATAGATGGACACCAGGCCGACCAACGACAACGCATCCCAGCGAATTAAAATCCCCATCTCTATGGTTTTTACAGAAACATTTCGTAAATCTCTCATAAAACATTGTCCTTCCCCATTTTCTTATTACTATCATAACATTTTTCTTTTAATTTGAACACTACAAAGTTTATCACCAAAAAAGAGACTGCTGTGTTTCCTGCACAACAATCTCTCGGTAGGAAAATTTATTAGAAGTAAGAAAAAAAGGCAACAACAACAAATCTTTATCCGCAAAATACCTCCCCAATTTGCACCAAATTGGTTTTGCCGCATAGTATATAAGAACCGTGAAATCCTTTTTGTTATCCAAAACATAAATAAAAACGCAAAAAAACCCGGCTTATGCAGCCGGGTTTTTGCACCGATGAAGATTGATAAATCAAACGCAACCGGTTGGTTTTGGCAGACCAGCAACTTTACAAGCACCTTTTGCTGGGCCGGATGGGAACAGATCGTAAATTTCTTTCAGAGAATAACCAGATTCTTTGGTCATTTTACGAACCATTGAGCAATACCATATTCAGCGAAATAGCCTTTCAGGTAGTTAACCAGTTTCCAATGATCTTCGTTCAGTTCGTCAACGCCTTCTTCTTTTTAGCCAGATATCTAGCTACATCTTCATTCCACTGGTCTAAGTTTACTAAGAAACCGTCTTCGTCCAGTTCAACGGTCTGACCATTTACTTCAATGTTTGGCATAGTAATCGTTCTCCTCTACATTTTAAATTTATCATACTTGTGTCTGGGGTCAACAAATTCAGGATACTCCTCCAGATATTCGTACAGCATGTCAAGCATCTGCTCCATGCCGTCTGCAATCCCCATCTTATATTCACTGGATTTGGTATTTTCATCTCCATCATAAGATCGTAGCAGAAATCAACATACCCGTTCAGATCTTCCAGCAAACTCATTGTAAATCCCCAATCTTTTTACTGCCAGCCGGACAGCGCAGGCTGTCCAGCAAAACAGATAAAAAGCTTACGCTTTTGGCAAGGTAACGTAGGAGGTCCCCAGATACAGGAATTCTACTTTACCTTCTTTTGCTAAATCATTAACGGCTAAGTCTACTTCTTTTTCTTAACGTCCAAAATTGTAGCGATTTCTTTGTTTTTCATTTTGTCTTTGTAGCCAAAACTTCCAACACTTTAGCCATTAATTCTTCATGTGTGTATTCAGCCATTTTAGGCACACCACCCAATCAAATATTTTATCCTGCGCTGCAAAGAGCACTACAGAATTAAGCGACAAACTTATTTTGTAAATTTGAAGCCATTGCCTGTATGGAATGTTTTTTACAGAGAAGGTGAAATCATCGATGTGTTTATCGGTGAATTCCAGACCGGTCATTTCAAAGAATTTTTCCCAGCCGATTCTTTCAATCCATTCGCCGTAACGTTCACCCTTACGAGCATCTTTAATCAAACTTCAACCAGATGTCTGATTGTTTTTACCAGAGTATCCCATCTTGGTGGTTCGTTTGGAATGTATGGAACTGCTAATTTACTGAAGGTTGGAGCGGTACGAGCATTGGATACTTTACCACCAACGAAAATTGCAATACCGTCGTTTTCTGGGTCTGCGATTGGCAGAGCAGGACATACGGAGAAGCAGTTACCGCAGTACATACATTTTTCTTCGTTAATTGTTACAGATTTTGCTTTTGGATTTGGTTTAATAGCTGCTTTTGGGCAGGAAGCGATGATGTTAGGAATTTCGCAGCTATGTGCAACTTCTGCATCGTTTACTCTTGGAATTTTTCTGTGGATACCAACCCAAGCGATGTCGGAGCAGTGTACAGCACCGCACATGTTCAGGCAGCAAGCCATAGAAATTTTCAGTTTTGCTGGCAGATCATCTGTTTTGAAGTATTCAAACAGGTCATCCATAACAGCTTTTACAGTACCAGAAGCATCGGTAGCAGCACTGTGGCAGTGTACCCAACCCTGTGTATGCAGCATGTTTTCAGGGATTTACCTGTACCACCTACTGGCCAGCCAGCAGCTTCTACTTCTTCAACCAAAGCATCAATTTTGCTTTCGTCTTCTAATAAAAAATTCTACGTTGTGACGAGAGGTAAAACGCAGATGACCATCGCAGTATTTGTCAGCAATGTCTGCAAACCATCTTAAGGTTTCGATAGACAACAGACGTGGAGAACCTACACGTACTGTGTACAGAGCACCAGCAGGACCAACGTGTTTCATAACACCTGGTTTCAGATATTCATGATACTGCCACTGTCCGTAGTTTTTCTTGCTCATTTCCGGCATTTTGTCCCAGTAATGAGGTGGTCCGATATCTGTAGGAGCGAATTGAGAAATCATTAGTTAGCACCTCCGTCTTTTTCTTCAAAATCTTCTGGATACCAGAAGTAATATGGGTTTTTCACGAGGATGTTTAACCATCTGTGGGATTGGATCCAATTCTACAGCCTTCAGGAATTCAGCCATACCTTTTCTGTAGATTAATTCGCCCAGTCTTTCACGAACTTTGGCGTTTTCATCCCACCATTCCCAGGTTTTTTTCTACTAAATCTTTGAACTCTTCATAATCGTTCTCTTTGTTCATTGGCATGAAAGGTACGATAACCCAAGATAAGAAAGCGGACTGAACGATAGTTGCTTTACCACCGACCATGATGGTAGCGCCTTTTTCTTTACCAACGTGCAGAGCTTTTGGCATTTCGTTGATGCAGTGCATGCAACGGGTGCAGTTTTCATTGTCAACGGTGATTTCTTTCTTATCTGCATCATAGGAGATACATTTGGTTGGGCAGTAGCCGCAAACCAGACCTTCAATATCGAAACCGGCATCAGCATAGTTTGCTACTTCAGCCTGGTCGATCTGAATGGCATCTCTCCAGGTACCCAGAACGGAAATATCGGCACGAGCCTGTGCGGAAATACAGTCATTTGGGCAACCGGAAACTTTAATTTTGGATTTGTAAGGCCACATTGGTCTGTGCAGTTCGGTCTGGTAAGCCTGGGTAATGTTGTACAGGAAATCCAGAGTATCGAAGCATGCATATTCGCAACGGCCAGGGCCTACACAGCAGCTTGGGGTTCTGAAGTTAGAACCGGAACCACCTAAGTCCCAACCAGCATAAGACAGGTCATTGAAGCATTCCTGCAGATGATCGGTTGTGGTACCCAGGAACACGATATCCCCTGTTGCACCGTGCATATTGGTCAAACCGGAACCATGTTTTTCCCAAATATCGCACAGGGTACGGATATCTTCAGAGTTATAGAACCAACCGGATGGCTGGTTAACACGAATGGTGTGGAATTCGGTAACTGCTGGGTATTTTTCTGGTACGTCAGTGTAACGGCCGATAACACCGCCGCCGTAACCTCTAACCCCTACGATACCACCGTGTTTCCAGTGTACGCGTTTTTCTTCATATGAGTCTTCTAATAAATCTAACAAAGTGGCAGCCTGTTCGTTTTTCGCAGCACTTTTTTCGATTTCTTTGACGAAGGAAGGCCATGGGCCTTTTTCAGTTCGTCCAGCATTGGTCTAGCTTTTGCCAAATCCATACACCTCCATAATTATTTATAGCAATTAGTCTGCTATTAATATACCTTTCCGAAATCAAAATTAGAATTCGCTTAATGTGATAGCGCCTACTGGGCAAATTAATACACAGCTCTGGCAACCCAGACATTCGTTTTCAGTAACTTCAGCATGTTCGTTTACAACGAATACGGAACCTGGGCAAGCGCCTGCACATTCACCACATGCAACGCATTTGTCTGCATCTACGCTTGGCATAAACATTCTAAACAACTCCTTTCAGGTTGGAATTAACCAGCTTCGCTAATCGATAATCGCGATAAACACAAAACCCGGATAAAAACATCAGAGTTAATCAAACACACCATTATCATTACATATTCCACGGATTTTTTGCAATATTTTTTTCAAAAAATCGGCTCAAATTCAGCAGTATAATCAATAACGTTTGAATTATCAAGCAATAAGAAAATTCTATCAAATTTTTTGCCGTTTTTTTTGCTGATAGATCTGGGCCAGAGAGACCATCTGCTCTGCCCATCCGGGTGCAACGCTAACGTGCAGATGGTGGTAACTGGCCAGTGTGTTTTTATAAAGCAGACCGTCCCAGCCCGGTACAATGCCTTTTCCCCGCTGCGTTTGAAAACCGTAGCGCACCTCCGGCCCCATGTTGATAACCTGCGAATTATGAAACTCATGGCCCCGCACCAGCATACCCGCCGGGTAAAACGGATTGCCCGGCTCCACCTGCTGAATGGTATAGCCAATCCCCTGCGGTTTGGCTTTTCATTTCTACATCACAATCAAACACGCCCACCATAGGATATACGCCTCCAGCGGTCACAATATGCTTGGCCAGATACATCAGGCCGCCGCATTCGGCATACACCGGCATATCCTCCTCAATTTTGGCCTTGATTTGCTCTAATAAGCTCTGATTGGCACTGATTTGCTCAGCCATCACTTCTGGAAAACCGCCACCGATATAGAAAGCGTCCACATCGGGGAGCTGGGTATCCTCCATCGAATTGACGGGTACCAACTGCGCGCCGGCTTCTTCCAAAGCCTCTAAATTTTCGGGATAATAAAAGCTGAACGCTTTATCCTGCAGCACACCTATTTTTACACTGGGCTGTTGAGATTGTAAACAAACAACTTTTTCCGCTGCTGGTAACGGCGCTGCACTGTGAGCCACCGCCAACAGTTCATCCAGATTCACATTATCCGTTACCAGTTTGCCCAACAACGCAATGCGGTTCTGCAGTTCGTCCTGTTCACCGGCAGGAATCAAACCTAAATGACGGTCCGGAATTTCTACCGCCTTTGATTTGGGCAGCAAGCCCAGCACCGGCACATCGCAATACCGCTCGATACTCTGCCGCAAAAATACTTTCATGACGGGGCCGCGCCACCTGGTTTAAAAATCACGCCGCCAATACGAATGCGCTTATCAAATCCCACCACACCATTGACCAACGCCGCCACGCTGCGGGTAAGCCGGGTACAGTTTACCACCAAAATAACCGGCGTATCAATGGTGTAGGCCAGCTCCGCGCTGCTGTTACTGCCGTCCACATCCAAACCGTCAAACAACCCCATAGCCCCTTCTACCACACTGATATCGAACCCTGCCGAATGTTGGATAAAAAGATTGCCGCACACCGTCGGCGCCCATCATAAACAAATCAAATTGCGGCATTGCTGACCGCTGGCAAAGGTCATCCAACTGGGGTCTATATAATCGGGCCCCTTTTTAAAAGGCTGCACCAGAAGTCCTCGTTCTGTTAAGGCTTTCAATAGCCCCAACGTGAAAGTTGTTTTCCCCGACCGGCCCTGTACAGCGCCAATCAAGACTCGCGAAATCTCATTACTCAATCTATCACCACATATCTTTCTGGAATATTTTGCTGTATCTCTTTCTTGTCTTTATTGTACGCCAAAACCGCACTTTGTGCAATTCTTTCTTTTTACCAGTTATCCAGTAGGATTTTCCGATTTTGTCGATTGGTTTCCAGAAGCAAACAGAGGACAGAAAACCCGTCCTCTGTTTGTTGATAAAAACTTTTTACATTATCAAAAATGCGTCACAAATTACTGTAGCCCATCAAATATTGATCAATTTCTCTGGCCGCGTCGCATCCTTCTTTAATCGCCCACACCACCAACGATTGGCCCCGGTGCATATCGCCTGCGGTAAAAACGCCTTCCTTGCTGGTAGCATGAGCATTTGTCGCTGTTTCTACCCGTCCTCGCCCATCGACGGTTACACCGAAGGCTTTGGCTGCTGCTGGCTCACAGCCTACGAAACCGGCCGCAATCAGAGCCAACTGACAATCTACCCGATATTCGCTGCCCACAAGCGGTTCCATTTTGGTGCGGCCTGTTTTTTTCATCCAGCACTGGCTGCAATTTTTGCAGAATAGCACCGCACAGCTTGCCCTGCTCATCTTTCACAAATTCTTTTACAGTGGTCTGATAAAGCCGCGGGTCTTTGCCAAACACTGCAATACTCTCCTGCTGCCCATAGTCGGTTTTTGTTAATTCGGGGCCATTCGGGCCAGGGATTATCGGCCTGTCGTTTTTCCGGCAACGGCGGCATCATTTCCAACTGCAACAGGCTGCGGGCGCCATGCCGGATGCTGGTACCTACGCAGTCGTTACCGGTGTCGCCGCCGCCGATAACCAGCACATCTTTGCCTTTAGCGGAAACATAGGTGGCCGCATCGCTTAGTGTGTCATTCCAGAGCGCCTTCGTGGTTGCCTTCAAAAAGTCTACTGCAAAATAGACGCCTTCGGCATCCCCGATTGGGCACTTTTTAAATCTCTGGGCTGGGGAAGCGCCGCAGGCCAACAGCACCGCGTCGTATTCCTTCCACACAGAAGCCACCTGTTTGGCTGTGCGAAGTTCAACATCATACTGGAACCGAATGCCTTCCTGCTCCATCAACGCCAGTCTGCGGTCAATATACTGCTTCTCCAGCTTCATATTGGGGATGCCATAGCGCAGCAAGCCGCCGGCCTTGTCCTCCCGTTCAAACACCGTAACCAGATGGCCCCGGCCGTTCAGTCGCTGCGCCGCCGCCAAGCCTGCCGGACCGCTGCCAATGATGGCCACGCATTTCCCGGTACGCGGAATATTGGTCTTAGGCTCTAGCAAGCCTTCCTCATAGCCATATTCAATCAGGGCCCGCTCATTCTCCTGCACTGTCACGCTGTCGCCATGCAGCGAACAGGTACAGGCCTTTTCACACAAAGCCGGACACACCCGACTGGTAAACTCAGGGAAGGGATTGGTCTTTAACAGCCGCACCAGCCCTTCCTTGTAATTGCCCCGATAAACCAAATCGTTCCACTCAGGAATTAGATTATTTAACGGACAACCGGCCACCATGCTGCCAATGGGCACACCGGCCTGACAGAAGGGAACGCCGCAATCCATACAGCGAGCGCCCTGCTCCCGTTGTTCTTCCTCCGTCAAAGGCACATGAAACTCCCGGAAATGTTTGATGCGCTGCAGTGGTTCCTCTGCCTGACTGGTTTTTACGCTCAAATTCTAAGAAACCGGTGCTCTTTCCCATGGGTTCCCTCTCCTTTCACCTGATTAAACGCTACAATCTCGGCCTGCTCATAACTGAGGCCCTTGCTTTTTATATTCGTTGATTAAATCGTGCATCCGCTTGTAATCGTGGGGCACAATCTTTTTAAACTTCGGTAAATAGGCTTCAAACTGCTCCAGAATTTCTCGGCCTCTGTCCGAATTGGTGACAACCACATGCTGCCGCAGCAAATCCTCCAGTTGATGCACATCGTCGCTGCGTTTCACCAGCTCCAACGCCACCAGTTCCCGATTCATACGGGCATATAAATCATTCTTTTCATCCAGCACATAGGCCACGCCGCCGGACATGCCGGCTGCCAGATTGTGTCCGGTCGGTCCCAAAATCACTACACAGCCGCCGGTCATATATTCCAGTCCATGGTCGCCCACGCCTTCCACCACCGCTACAGCACCGGAGTTGCGCACACAGAAGCGTTCTCCCGCTATACCGTTGATGAAAGCTTTTCCAGACGTTGCGCCATACAGCGCCACATTCCCGATGATGATATTGTCCTCTGCCTGAAAAGCGGCATTGGCTGGCGGATACACAATAATCGTGCCGCCCGATAACCCTTTGCCCAGATAATCGTTGCAATCGCCTTCCAACTCCAGCGTTAAGCCTTGCGGAATAAAAAGCGCCGAAGCTCTGACCGCCGGAGCCTTTGCACTGGATGCGGTATAACCCCTCTGGCAAGCCGTGTTCGCCATACAGACGGGTGATACGGGAGCCAAAGATGGTGCCGAAGGCTCTATCTACATTGCTGACTTCCAGCGACAGCACAGCCGGTTCTTTCTTGCTGAGCCGCTTTTGCAGTTGTTTCTCTAAAATCTGTATATCCTTGGTATTTTGTAAGCCAAAATCATACACTTCCGCTTGTTCAAAATGCACCGGATTGCCGCCGTCTTTTCCTGCTGCCAGCAGATTTTCCAGCTCTACCTTACCGACATGCGGCGCTTGCAAATCCTCTCTGATTTTCAGCAAATCGGTACGGCCCACCAATTCGTCTACGGTGCGCACCCCTAACTGCGCCATATATTCCCGCATTTCCTGCGCAATAAATTCCATGTAATGCATCACATACTCCGGTTTGCCGGCAAATCGCTTGCGCAGCTCCGGATTTTGGGTGGCAATGCCTACCGGACAAACGTCCTGATTACATACCCGCATCATCACACATCCCATAGATACCAAAGGACCGGTGGCAAAGCCGAATTCTTCGGCGCCCAATAAGGCAGCAATCACCACATCCCGTCCACACATCAGCTTGCTGTCAGCCTCTAAACGGACCCGACGGCGCAGACCGCTTTTGATGAGCGTCTGATGGGTTTCGGCAATGCCCAATTCCCAAGGCAGACCGGCATGATGAATGGAGTTGCGCGGCGCAGCGCCGGTGCCGCCGTCATAGCCGGATACCAAAATCACCTGCGCCCCGGCTTTGGCCACACCGGAGGCAATGGTGCCTACGCCAGCCTCTGATACCAGTTTCACATTAATATCGGCCGCATCATTGGCACATTTTAAGTCGTAAATCAATTGAGCCAAATCCTCAATGGAATAAATGTCGTGATGGGGCGGTGGCGAAATTAAGCCTACGCCAGGCGTAGAGTGCCGGGTACGGGCCACCTCTGGATACACCTTATTGCCAGGCAGTTGGCCGCCTTCGCCGGGCTTGGCTCCCTGTGCCATTTTAATTTGAATTTCTTTGGCGCTGACCAAATATTCAGACGTTACCCCAAAACGGCCAGAAGCCACCTGCTTGATGGCGCTGTTGCGGTTGGTGCCGTCAGCAGCGGGCTTATAGCAGGATGGATCTTCGCCGCCTTCTCCTGTATTGGATTTCCCGCCTAAGCGGTTCATAGCAATGGCCAGTGTTTCATGGGCTTCTTTGGATAACGACCCGAAGGACATGGCGCCCACCTTAAACCGCTTCACAATGGCCGATACCGGTTCTACCTGCTCCAGTGGAATAGGCTCGGCGGCAAAGTGGAAATCCAACAGGCTGCGGATATGGCTGGGCCCTAATTCATCGGTAATCATGTGCGAATAGGTTTTGAACTGTTCATAGCTATTATTGCGCACTGCGCATTGCAGCATGTGAATGGTCTGCGGATTGTACAGATGTTCTTCCTTACCGCTGCGGGCCTTATGACTGCCATTGCTGTCCAAAACAGGCGAAGTGGCCAATCCCAACGGGTCAAAAGGCTTTGCGGGAAGCGACGCTCCACATCGGCCTCAATATCCTGCAAGTTCAAACCGCCAATACGGCTGATGGTATTGGTAAAATATTTCTGAATAACCTCCTGTCCAATGCCGACGGCTTCAAAAATCTGCGAACCCATGTAAGATTGAATGGTGGAAATGCCCATTTTGGAAGCAATTTTCACAATACCGTGCAATAAACCATTGGTGTAATCATTGGCAGCCGCGTAATAATCCTTGTCCAGCAAGTCATCGTCAATGAGTTGGCGAATGGACTCACAAGGCCAAATAGGGATTGACTGCGCTGGCTCCATAGCCCAGCAGCGTAGCGCAGTGGTGTACCTCTCTAGGCTCGGCACTCTCCAAAATAACCGACAGTGACATGCGCTTTTGGTGCGCACCAGATGCTGCTGCAGCGCAGAAACCGCCAGCAAGGATGGGATGGGCTTGTGAAACTCATCCAGTTCTCTGTCCGATAAAATCAAAATATTGGCGCCGTCCCGCACAGCCCGGTCCGCTTTCAGACACAGATCGTCAATGGCTTCTTCCAACGACATATTGCGGTAATAGATAATGGGGATGACAGCCACTTGAAACCCCTCTACATCCATATATTTGATTTTTAACAAATCGGTGTTGGTTAAAATAGGATTGCGCACCGCCAACGACTTGCAATTTTCCGCGTCATCCTTCAGCAAATTGCCGTCAGCGCCCAAATACACATAAGTAGAAGTAATGATTTCTTCCCGAATGGCATCGATAGGCGGATTGGTCACCTGGGCAAAGAGCTGTTTGAAATAATTAAACAAGGGCTGCGGATGGGGCGACAGCACGCCAACGGCGTATCGGCACCCATGGCGGCCACCGGCTCATTGCCCTCTAAGGCCATAGGCCGCAGATAATCATTCAAATCCTCGTAGCTATAGCCATAGACCTGCTGCAACTGTTCCAGTTCTTCTTTTTTGTAGGTGACCGTCTTTTTTGTTGGGAATCGGCAAGTCCGACAATTGCAATAATTGATTTTTTCCAGCCATTCGCCGTAAGGAGCTTGGGCCGCATAATGATTTTGATTTCTTCATCGGAAACAATCCGTCCCTGACGGGTGTCCACCAGCAGCATTTTACCCGGGCGGAGCCGTTCTTTGCACACAATCTTCTCCGGCGGCAAATCCAGCACGCCCACCTCCGATGATAAAATCAGATAATCATCGGTGGTCACATAATAGCGGGATGGCCGCAGACCATTGCGGTCCAACACAGCGCCCATAATTTCTCCATCGGTAAACAAAATAGAGGCCGGACCGTCCCACGGCTCCATAATAGTCGCATAATACCGGTAAAAATCTTTGCGGTTCTGGGCCATATTGCGGTCATTATTCCAAGGCTCCGGAATACAAATCATCACCGCCTTAGGCAAATCCATACCTGACATCAGCAAAAATTCCAGCGTGTTGTCCAACATGGCCGAATCGCTGGTCCAGTGATCCACCACAGGCAGCACCTTATATAAATCATCGCCCAGCACGTCGCCATGCATGGTTTCCTCTCGGGACAGCATTTTATTTACATTACCGCGGATGGTGTTGATTTCGCCGTTATGCACCAGCAAGCGGTTGGGATGGGCCCGCTCCCAAGACGGAAAGGTGTTGGTGGAAAAACGGGAATGTACCAGCGCAATAGCCGACTGAAAGCCGGGATTTTGCAAATCGGCGTAAAAAGTGCGCAACTGACCTACCAGAAACATACCCTTGTAAACAATGGTGCGGCAAGAAAGCGAGCACACATAGGTTTCGCTGTTGGCCTTTTCAAAAATACGCCGCACCACATAGAGCTTGCGGTCAAAAGGCCAAGCCATCTCCACCCGACAGGGGGCTTTTCAATAAAAGCCTGATAAATGGCTGGTCTACAAGCCAACGCCCGTTCGCTGAGTACCTCATCAAAGGTAGGCACCTCCCGCCAGCCCAGAAAATGCAGTCCTTCTTTTTTTTTCAGCACCATTTCAAATATTTTTTTTCGCCTGATTTCGTTTCAGCTCATCCTGAGAAAAAGAAAAACATTCCCACTGCAAAGCTGCCATCCTCCGGCAATTTAAATTCCGTTACCTTCTGTAAAAAATAATCATGGGGCAAAAAAAATACCTACACCGTCACCGGTTTTGCCCAATGCATCTTTGCCAGCCCGATGCTCCAAACGCTCCACAATCGTAAGCGCGTCATCCACGGTTTTGTGGGAGCGCTCCCCCTTAAATTGACAACTGCCCCGATGCCACAATTATCATGCTCCATGGTCGGACAGTATAAATCCTGCTGTTGTGATACAGTCATTTCCTCCTTCATGATGAGCGCTCCCCCTTTCGAAATTGCAGCACATAAAAAACTGTAACACCGTTGTCGTTTTCTATTATATAAAACCATCTCTACTTTGGTCAATTCCTTTTTCTTGATGTTCAAAATACCTGTCCAAAAACCCCACCTTCAAGATGGGGGTTTCGCGTATGCCCTATAAGGGCCTATTACCAGCCGAGCCTAAAGGCTCATGGTAAGGCCCGCCGCTTGCAATTTTACCGGCTAGCCCTTAAAGGGCTTGTTCGGGTCATCCTTATCTTCAAACGGATCCTTATATTCTTTCATACTGATCCCATCTGTTATCATGTCCTCTTTCAACTGATTTCTTATATATTCCTCTATCACTTTTTTTGTTCGCTCCTACTGTACTCACATAGTACCCCCTTGCACCAAAAATGTCTGTTTCCATATTGATACTTCAAATTTGCATGCCGCTCAAATATGATCAATGCACTTTTTCCTTTCAAATATCCCATAAATCCCGAAACGCTCATTTTGGGCGGGATGCTTACCAGCATATGTATACGATCCGGACATGCTGTGGCCTCCAGTATTTCTACTCCTTTGCGCTCACACAACTCTCTCAGTATTCTTCCCACTTCTGCTTTCAGCTTCCCATATATTACCTGTCTTCTGTACTTTGGGGCAAACACTATATGATATTTGCAATTTCATTTTGTATGTGCTAAACTCTTATTGCATTAAGTTTATTTTAAAGCCTTTCGACATAAAAACACCTCCTGATTAGCCCGCTTTCAATTTCAGGAACAACGCGCCATGGAACGCAAACAGCAACACAAACACTACGCCGCCAAAAATGGTGAACGGTGTCAGTAAGGTGAAGAAATTGCCTGCAACTGCATATCGGCATCAATCGGCACGCCGGTCATTAAGTTCGATACGGCCATCACCCCACAAAAAGGCAGACAGAAAACTGCTGATGGCAATCAACAGATCCCAGGTGGTTCTCCACTGCTGGCTTTCTTTCTTGCTGCGCACTTCAATGCCCACACAGCGCACAATCAAGGTCAGCAGCACCAAAAACAGGGCCAGATAAAAACCGCTGAACAAAGTAGCATACCAGTTGGGGAAGGCTGCGAAAATAGCGCCGCCAGCTGTCAGCAGCCAAACCTCGTTGCCATCCCAGAAAGGACCAAAGGTATTTAACACAATCCGCCGTTCGGTGTCGTTTTTAGCCACCAGCGGATTTAACATCCCTACGCCGTAATCAAAGCCTTCCAGAAAGAAAAAGCCGATGAACAGCACTGTTACAAGAATAAACCACAAAATATTTAAGTCCATAAGGACACCTCCTCACTGGCAGACGGTGCTTCTTCCAATTCTTCGGGAGATTTTTTCGCATATTTCACGATGAGCATCACATCAACAACAGCCAGAATGCCATAAATTAATGTGAACCCGACCATACTAATCAGTACATAACCAGCCGGCACTACGGTAGAAACTGCTTCCGCCGTTTTTTGCAAACCATATACAATCCAAGGCTGACGGCCCATTTCTGTAATCAGCCAGCCGGTTGTATTGGCAATGTAAGGCAGCGCCATCGCAAATAACATAATTTTCAGATAAACTTTATTGTTCTGTAATTTTCCGGTCTTTAACAATACCAGACCAACCAGTGCCAACAGCGCCATCAAACAGCCGGCGCCAACCATGGCGCGGAAACTCCAGAATAACGGCGTTACCTGCGGAATGTAATCGCCTTCTCCATATTGTTCTTCGTACTGAGCCTGTAAATCATGAATTCCAGTGACTTCCCCGCTGAACGAATTATAGGTCATAAAACTGAGCATATAGGGAATTTCAATGGCAAATTGTTTTCGCCTGCTTCTTCATCAATGGCGGCAATGGCCACAAAGGATGCCGGATCTTCCGTTTCCCAGTGGGCTTCGGCAGCGGCCATTTTCATCGGCTGCACATCCATCAAAACTGTCCCTGCATATGACCGATGGTGCAGACAGCCAATACCCCGATAAGACCATACACCACAGCATATTTAAAAGATTTCTGGAAGAAAGCTACCTCATGCTTTTGGCCAGATGCCAAGCGCTGATCCCCATCACAAAGAAACCGGCAGTGGTAATGCCCGCCGTTACCACGTGGGGGGAACTGATGCCATACATAGGGATTGGTGATTAAATCAAAAAGTTCACCATTTCGGCACGGCCATTGTTCAGCACAAAACCTTGCGGATTTTTTGCATAAAAGAATTGGCAACCAAAATCCAAATGCTGATAAATTACTGGCAAAGGCCACCAGCCAAATGGAAATTAAGTGTACCAGCTTGGGCAGCTTATCCCAGCCGAAAATCCAGATACCTAAAAAAGTAGATTCGATGAAGAATGCGGCCAACGCTTCAATGGCCAGCGGTGCGCCAAAGATGTCGCCTACAAAGCGGGAATATTCAGACCAGTTCATGCCGAACTGGAATTCCTGCACAATCCCTGTGGCAACCCCCAACGCAAAGTTGATTAAAAACAGTTTGCCCCAGAATTTGGTCATCTTCCGGTATTTGAAATCATTAGTGCGGTAATATTGCGTATGCAAAATTGCAACCAGAATGGACAACCCTAACGTGAGTGGAACAAACAGAAAGTGATAGACAGTTGTAATTGCAAACTGCCATCTAGCAAATAATAATTGCTCCATACTTTCTCCTCCTTCGTGAAATTTTTTCTTAATTACTTACCACAGCAGATACCATTTTAAACGCCTTTTTCTGTTTTCGCAAGCTTTTTACACAATTCCTACGCCCATCTTGACAAACATTACATTTATGGTAAAATGAATTCATAAAGAGTAAATTTACACTTTTTGTGATTTCAAAATCAGATTTGCAGGTGATATTATGGAACGAGTTTTATTTGTTTCCCAGATGGACCAAAAATTGAAAGTCATTCGTACTGAATACGGCTTAACGCAGGAAAAAATGGCCGATATTCTGGGCATTTCCAAAAAAACGCTGGTGGAAATCGAAAAAGGCCGCCGCTCTCTGGGCTGGAGCGGTGCCGTGACGCTGGCAGCTCTTTTTGCCGACAGTGAAATTTTGCAAAACGCTTATGGCGGCGAATTATCGGACTTGTTGACGGCGCTGGCCTTTCAGCACACCAACGTGACCTATCCGCCCACCATGGGCGGCAAAATCTGGTGGAAACAGTTGGAGGAATTTGGCGGCTATAAAATTCAGCAAAACATCATTTCTCAGCATTATCGCCTGTTAACACCCCAGGGCCACCGTATCGTCTCCAGCTTTTCTCAGGAGGACCTGACTCCCTATGTGCAGCAAATCCAGAAAAATTTAGAGTAGCACTGCTCTGTTCGCTGGCACAAAAATGGCCTGTGGACAAGTCATGGGCTATCCAAAAATCGCATTGCAACCTATCCCCATCAAACAACAAGGAGGGTTTCCCATGGGCAAAAAAAATTTTCTGCAATATCAAAATTTCGCATCATCGCCTGGATTATGCTGTTGGTCGCCGTTGGCTTTCTCTGTTACGCCTTTCAACATCCAGAAGGGGGCTGGCCCTGGAGCAACACCGTCAGCTATACCTTGTACACAGTTTATCTGCTGCTGATGCTGTTTTTCTTTGTGGCACCCTTCCGAGCCGATTTTTCATGGAAACATTTTTTTTCCGGCACCGGCTTCCCAAGCTGCTGCTTGTAACCTTTACCATCATGATTTTCGCTGTTCTTACTGCAGTCACTTCTATATTTCTGCTATTTGTGCTAATGCTGCTGCAAATTCCCAAGCCCCTTGTGTATTATGCGGCCCCTTTTGCCGCTGCTGTTTTTCTTAACCGCCGTCGCCAATTATATTATCACCCAATCCAAATACAGCGCCCCATGGCTGCGCTTACGCAGCTATGCAGTCAAATTGTTCCTGCCCTTCACTCTCATTTTCGGGATGATGGTTTTTTCCATGGAGGCTTACCAGGAGCAAATAACAGTGCCGGCCACCACCATGATTCAGCTGGATCGCTATTATCCCTTTCAGCCTGAGTCCGATTTAGCGCGGTTAGACCATCCCGCCAGCCTGCAAATTACATCCGATTATCCTGTGGTAGACGGCGCCACCGCCCTGGTGCCAGTTTATGCCGCCTTTGTCAATGCCGTATATCAGCAAGAGGAAGCGGTCATCTACAACTTTTTACTATGACCCGCTGCGCTACTTTAACACGGTAGGCGGCTACATGGCTTTGGCAGAAGGCCGGACCGACATTCTGTTTGCCGCCTATCCTTCCGATGATCAGCTGGCCTATGCCCAACAATGCCATAACCAATTGTTTTCACGCCCATCGGTCGGGAAGGCTTTGTGTTTTTCGTCAACGCCGCTAATCCGGTGGAAAACCTGACCAGCCATCAACTGCGGGCTATTTACAGCGGAGAGATTACCAACTGGCAGCAGGTTGGCGGCCCCAACTGCAAAATTGAGGCTTTTCAACGCAATGTTGGCAGCGGCAGTCAGAGCGCCCTGCTGCGCTTTATGGGCGACACGCCGCTGATGACGCCGCCGCAGAACCAAGTATATGACCTGATGTCCGGCATTATTTACAAAACAGCCGATTACAAAATCACAGCAACGCCATCGGCTTCTCCTTCCGCTATTACGCCCAGGATATGATCGCCGACAAGGGCATCAAGCTTTTTTGTCGGTAGACGGTGTGGCACCCACTGTGGAAAATATCCGCAGCGGCGCTTATCCGCTCACATCGGATTTTTACGCTGTTACCAGCCAGCAATCCAACACTAACAGTCAGGTGCTGATTGATTGGATTCTCTCACCGGAAGGCCAACAATTAATCGAAGATACCGGTTACGCTGGCATCGGAAAATAATTCTGCGCAGCAAAAACACCGCCTTGCAGCCTGGCAGCGGTGTTTTTCTTTTTCTAAAAAAATTTTCACCATTCCATCATTTTTCTGTATGATTTGCCGAAGTTGGGCACACTACTCCCAAAGGAGTTGAACACCCATGCATTTTGAAGAACGACAACTGCTGCACAAAGCCATCCTCTTTGCCACCCAGGCCCATCAAGGACAAAAACGCAAAGGCAGCGGTCTGGACTACATCTGCCACCCCTTAGAAGTGCTGCAAATTCTCACCCAATGCGGAGCAGCTCTGCCAGTACTCATTGCCGGTGTACTGCACGATACCATTGAAGACACGCCGGTCACTGCCCAACAAATTCACGATACCTTCGGCCCGAAAGTAACCGCTTTAGTCCTGCATATTCCATGCTGGACGCCCTACTGAAAAATGCACCCAAACCGCCGAATTCACTTTCAAGAAATTTTCACCCCTGTAACAGGCACTGTATCTTCTAAATACCATCAGGCCCATACAATAAAGTCGGCTTTCCTTTGCAGAAACAGGAATAAAAATGGTCGTTCCAGTCGTTCCCCATCCCACTTTCCAGTTCCGGTCAATCCCAAGCCAAGAAAGGATTGTTGCCCCTGTGGAAGTTTCGCCCAGAAACAGGCCTTTGTCGCCCGTCTCAACGTTATGGACGACCCTTTTTTCCAGAAAATTGCCGAAAACCCGGATGTATGTGAGGAAATCCTGCGCATACTGTTACAAATGCCCAAACTCAAAATCATTCAGACCAACACCCAGCTTTTTCTGCGCAATCTCGCCCATTCGGTCATTTTGGACGCGCTCTGTAAAGATGAAACCGGCGCCTCTTTTCAACATCGAAATTCAAAAAAACGATAAAAAAGGGAAGAACGCCAAAGCCGAAGAATACCAAAAACGGGTACGGTTCCATCTGTCCAATATGGACACCATGCTAGTGGAAAAAGGAACGCCCTACCGCCAATTTGCCTGACCTTTATGCGCTGTCTTTATTTCAGAAATCGATCCCTTTCAGCAAGACTGCACCATTTACCATGTGCGGCGTTCTTTACAAGAAACCGATACAACGATAGAAAACGGCGTCCATGAAATTTATGCCAACACCGCCGTCAACGACGGCACCGACATTGCCCAGCTGCTGCAATATTTTAAGCATACCACCGATACCAACGCCAAAGCCCGCTTTCCCAAGCTGGTCAAGCAGGTAAAATTTTTGAAAGAAACACCGGAAGGAGTGTTCATTATGGGAAATGTATTTGACGAATACGCTGAATTGAAGGTCAAAGAAGCAGAGAAAGAATTTCATGAAAAAATAAAAAAAAACAGAAAAACGGCTGTCAATTTACTGAAAAAAGGCATTGCCATTGAAACTATTGCAGAAGTACTGCCCCTCTCTGTCTCTGGAGTTTATTAAGCAATTAAAGCAGCAATTGCCGCAAGCATAGGTTCGATTTTTTTGCTATACATCGTTTTTATTTACTACAACTTCAGTCTTTTTTTTTTTTTTGCTACTCTTTGCCCTATCCCTCCGTGGCTTCGGACAGTTCCTTGTTTGTGCAGCTTTGCTGAACTGACGTTCATCACGCTTTGCACAAGCTGCGTGCAGTCCACACACAGTCCTGGTGGGCCCCAAGTCGGAATTTTGGGCAAAGGTAGCCGGGTGTCTTAAACCCATAGAAGGGCAGCGAGTACCTTGTCCCTTCTGTATTCTATCCGGTGAACACGTTGTAGGGGCCGTTGCCCTCAACGGCCCGCTGACCGTTAGGCCAGTCGAAGCCATCATGCGGAACATAGCATAATTGCAAAATCTTCCTTCGCCTCAACCAAACAAGGCGATGGCAGACAGCGTTTATTTCTGTATGCCACCGCCTTTTCTATTCTTACCATTTCTGCAATTCTTACTTTTTTTTTACTACCCGCTTGCCGTTACGGGCATAGCCCATCTCTTTGGCATATTTGTACCAGCTGCTGCGGGCTGTGCCGGTCAACGCGCAGGCTTGCTCTACGTCTATTTCTCCGTCGGCCCAGCGCTGGGCTGTCTGATGAAACAGCTCCCAATCCATTTTCAGCGGCGGTCGGCCAAATTTTTTGCCGCTCTGTTCTGCTGCGCTGCCTGTCCCTGCTGCTCCAACTGCTTACGGCGCTGCAGCTCTGCCACATAGCCCAGTAAATCCAGCATCTGCTGCTCTAGCAAGCGCCCTGTATCGCCCAATTCCCGAAACCTTCGGCTATCCAACTGCACAGCAGTATCCAGCACCACCACATCCACCTGCAACTCGCCGGTTAGGCTACGCCATTCCTCGGCTATCTCTTCCAAGGTGCTGCCCAAGCTATCCAGCCCGTCTACATAGAGCGTATCGCCAGAGCGCAGCATATTGCGCAGAAACAGATAATTCTTGCGCTCATATTCCTTTGTACACCTATCAGCAAAGACAAAACGGTCATCGCCCACCAGCTCCACTAGCTTCTCCCATTGGGGGTTGGGCTCCTCCGCAAACACTCTGGCATAGCCGAATTTCATTTCGTATCACCTCGCAGTTTCTGTTATTTTGAATATAGAAAAAAATCCTAGTTCCAGCTTTGTTGTTTTTGTTCCCGCACAATCCGTTCCAGATAGGCTAAGAATCGTCCCGCAGGTTATCTCGCTGCAAGGCAAACTCCACCGTAGCCTGCAAGAAGCCTAGCTTGTCGCCCACATCATGACGGCGGCCTTTGAAGACATAGGCCAGCATTTTTTCTTTTACCGCTAGTGTCTTTAGGGCATCGGTCAACTGGATTTCATTGCCTGCGCCCGGCGCTGTTTTTTCCAGAATATCAAAAATAACCGGCGTAATGATATAGCGGCCCATAATAGCCACATTGGACGGCGCAACCTCCGCTTTCGGCTTCTCCACCAAAGAGCGGACGGTGTACAGACCATCGGCGATTTTATCACCATCCACCACACCATATTTATGAATGTCCTGCAATGCTACTTCCTTCACACCCAAAATAGAACATTGCTCCCGCTCGTACAAATCCATCATCTGTTTGAGACAAGGGATAACCAGGTGAATCCACAATATCATCACCCAACATGACCGCAAAGGGTTCATTGCCGATAAAATTTTTGGCGCAGTACACCGCATGGCCTAAGCCTAACGCCGTTTTTTCTGCCGCACAAACTGAATATTGGCCATACCGGCAATATCCTGAATCTGTTCCAGCATATCATACTTGCCCTTTTTCTCCAACTCCATTTCCAGCTCCACCGAACGGTCAAAATGGTCCTCGATGACCGATTTATACCGGCCAATGACGATTAAAATATCCTCAATGCCGCTTTCCACAGCCTCTTCCACAATATACTGAATGGTGGGCTTGTCCACCACCGGCAGCATCTCCTTAGGCTGACTCTTGGTAGCTGGCAAAAAGCGAGTACCAAACCCCGCCGCTGGAATGATTGCTTTTGTGATTTTTTGCATGAACGTTGTACTCCTTTATGCTAAGTATAACTATATACCTTTCCTTTGCTTATAGACATTCCAATCTTCCTCCCATGATTCGTATACTTCTTCGCCACGATGATCTGGAATTTCGTAATTAGTTTGTAAATACTCGCCTATATATTTTGTCAACCTTCTGCATGCTGGGTAGTTCAAATGCACCGAATCTGCAAAATCTGTTTCCCAAGAAAGGCTTAATTCATCCATTAAATTATAAAAATTTATAAATTTTATATCTTTGGATTGCACATAATTTTCTATATAATGAAACATTCTTTGACGTTCCTCTGTAGATTGATGATGAGTTGGCATACCAGTCAACAATAATTTAATATCATATTCTTCACATAGAGTAATTATTTTATCTAGATAGTCAATTGTGATCTTTGGAGGATTTTGCTGCTCACTATTATCCAATAAAGGAACGGAGTTCAATGGCTTGATTCCTGAATGACTTCCTGCTCCTTTTTCATAATCAATATGTTTTTCAAAATCTTCTTTTGTAATCTCTTTCCATCGAGTATGATATTGTATAATATCAAAATAAAAGTTTCAGGATTTTCTGCTAAATCTTGTATACTCTCGTACTTTGATTTTGACCAACTTAAATTATCCCAAACCTGATGTAATCTGGCATCAGAAAAATTTTTCTTTTCAACTATACACATTCCCATATCTACTACAACCACTTTAGGTTTTTGTGTCCTCAATGCATGCTGTAATATATAATATGATAATGGAATAATTTGCTCACTACTTCCTAAATTATACGAAGCAATTCCAAATTCATTCCATAACTCAAGAGGATAAATCTGTCTGTAACTCATACTTGAGCCAAGAAACAATACATCCAATGTATATGGTACTTCATCTTCAAAGCCTAAAACATACTCTGAATTATATTTATCCCTAAGTACAAAAGAACTACTTTCAAATAGCACACAAAAAAATCAACCCAAAGCAAACAACCTTTATCACATTCTTATTCAATTTCATTCCAATCCACCATCCTAAAAACTGAAAATAGATAAAGGCTGCTGCATCATAACCAGGCCCATATATTCCAAAAATCAAAATTGAGAAGATTGCTGCATAATATAATCCCCAGCAAAATACCAGATTTTGCTGCCCAATCCACTGCCGCACACTGCCTTTGGTATGACAATAATCCACAAACCATAAAATAGCAACGGCGATGATAGCAACAGTAAAATCTTTGCCATCCATACCTAGAGTAAACAATGTGCCATCAAAAGAATCCACGGATTAAAGACCGAAACCATCTGTTTGATCATCTGTATTGCTACCTTAAATCCATCTGCACGGAAGAAAACCCACGAAAAATCTACCAAGATAAAGGTCATGACCGCTTGAAACATTCGATAGGAAAAACATTGTGTATTGATCTTGAACGCTTCGATCACCTTTTTACGATAGGGCTTTGTGAGGTCGCCAATCACCTGATAAATTCCATTTAGACCCCCCCATACCACAAAATGCCAGCTAGCGCCATGCCACAAACCGCTGACCAGAAAAACGATCATCACATTGATATAACGGCGCAGCTTGCCTTTGCGGTTGCCGCCTAACGGGATATAGAGATAATCGCGAAACCAGCTTGTCAGTGAAATGTGCCATCTGCGTTAAAAAAGTCTGCCACCGATGTGGCAAAATAAGGCTGCCGAAAGTTTTCCATCAAAGTGAAGCCCATTACCTGCGCCGCCCCGATGGCGATATTAGAATAACTGCCAAAGTCACAGTAAATCTGCACCGCAAATAAAACGGTCGCAATAACAATCTCCAACCCCGCGTACTGCTGCCAGTTGTTGTAGACCTGATCTACCAGCATCGCTACACGATCCGCAATCACCAATTTCATAAAGAAGCCCCACAGCATCAGTAATAACCCATTCTTGACCCTTTCATAATCGAAGTAATGTTTCTCGTTAAACTGTATCAGCAAGTTTTTGGAGCGTTCGATAGGGCCTGCCACCAACTGCGGAAAAAAAAACAAACAGCGCATATTTAAAAATATTTTTCTCTGCATAGATCTCGCCGCGATAAACATCCATAGTGTAACTCAACGCCTGAAAGGTGTAGAAAGATATCCCCACCGGCAAGATTACATCAAAGCCCGGCTGAATCAATTCAAAATGAAACTGGGCTAAAACTGCGTTTATATTGGTCAGCGCAAAGTCAAAATATTTAAAGAAAAACAAGATCGCCAAGTTGGAGATGAAACTCATCGCCACCCACAATTTTTTCTCATAGGCTTGTTGTTTTTTGTTCTTCGTCAATTGATTGGACTGATCAATCAAAATCCCACTGGCCCAGGTAATGACTGTAGAAGTCGCAATCAGCAAAGCATACTTGGGATTCCAACACATATAAAAGTAATAGCTTGCCAGCAGCAGCCAAATATAGCGGAATCTATGCGGGATTGCAAAATAGAACAGTGCCACGATTGGGAAAAATATTAGAAATTGTATGGAATTAAATAACATATCTGCGTTCTCCTAAACACTATATTTGAACCAAATTAGATAAAAAAATTTCAATACTTAAAAATATATATAATTTTTATTGCCTTTTTAATTCTATTCCCATGGGGATTCTAAAATGTTCTAAAGTTCGTTTAATCGTATATCTAAATCCATGCTCTTTATAGCAGAGAATGCCACCATAAATAATCGGTGGAACTAATCGTCTAATCAAGCTACCTTTCATTTTACCATTTTTTTTACTCACCTTAGCCTCTGGCAATGATTTCTCATAACGTTTTATATTCTCATATAGTATTTTTTCATATACTGGTGACATACGTGCAAATTTCCAGAAATACCATGCCAAAGGTTTATCAGGATTTTTCCATGGTTTAGTTCCAGATGTAAAATGTAAAATTCCAATGTTCTTTTTAGCTTTTTCAAACCTTCTAACATACGCATCTATTTTTCTATTATCTTCGTCCCACTGATGATGCCATTGAAAATTCCACACATCATCTAATAACTTAATCTTATTTTGACACGCTATATTAATTATATCTTGATCTGGGCATGTTAAAATATCCTTTGAAAGTATTTTTATTAACCGCAAGCACTCATTTTTTTGTCCTATTCAAAATAAATTCCTTTGTATTAAATAATAATACACCAGAGTTTATATATTTACTTATAGGAATATTAAAATTACTTTCTATGCGCAATTTCGTTAAAGAATCGCATATATTACAAATTCCACCAATAATATAATTTTCCAAATCATTTTGAAACAACTCTTTTTAAAATTTTTCAAAACAACTATATCACAATCTAAGTATAAAACTTTTTTTCATATTGTGGTAAAATTTCTGAATAAACCATCTAATACATTTCTTTTGCTATAATGCGCTCGTACATAATATTCTTTATCCATTAAAAGCATTCATTTTTTCTACATTGACGAATTTAATTTTCAGATTTTCTTTTTTCTAGACTTTGTAATAAATCTAACTCTATTTCTGACAAATCCGAATGTAATATATAAATCTCATAAAAATCCTCAGGCCAAGCCGTATTTATTATTGACTGTATTGCCACTATAGTATATGATACATAATTTAAGTCTGTCGCAAAAAACAATCGGGAATATATTAATTATATCTTCACTAGATTGCATACTACTACCAGTGCTTAATAGAGAGCATCTTTTCAATACTTGCGAAGAATATGGAGAACGCATATAATAATACAACCACTCGTCCGCTCCTGGTGCATCAAAGTATTTCCACGGTTTATCTTTTGATGAATAGTGTATTATAACCGCATTCTGCAAAATATCATTCAAAGAACAATAACTTGACTTGTATATCTTATTTAAACGATTAAGTACATCATGTTTTTCCCAATTACGCAATAAGTTTGCATATAAAACATTGTATTTAACAGGTAACTGTATAATCTTTCCTTGAAACACAATATTAAAAAACATTTTGATCCATAAGATTATCATCTTGTAAATTTTTTTTAGTTTCAATTAAACTACTCTTTATATTATTTTCTCTCAAAAGAGATAAATTTAATACCATGACTCCAGAATTAAAATAGTCTTTTCCTGTTCCTACATTTATAAGAGGAACATCAAACAATACTTGCGGAACATCCCTCACTACCGCTGCATAATAATCATTAAGTTTTTATCTCATATAGTTCAGTTAAGTCTTTTTTACAATTATATCTCCATCTAAATAAATCACTTTATTTTCACAGGGTAGCAATTCTGCCAAGTCAAACTTTAATAAGGCAGCATCAGTCGCAACTCTATATACACTACGATTTTCCTTAAATATTCCTCTATATTTATTAATCTCTTGCTTTTTTACATGTATTGTAGTAGTCGCATTTCCTAATTGGTTAAACACACATTCTTGTGTCTCATCAATACCTATTGCAAAAATATATACTTCATAATAAGTGTCGATTTTTTATTATCTATTAAAGATGTAATTGCTACTGCGGTTTGCATTACATACCCTGCATCACAAATAAATGCTATTGCAACTCTATTCATAATACTTCCCCTTTTGATATAACAATTTACCTATCTTCCAATTGAACGATATTGGATACCTATCTCCTGCATCTTCCGCACACTAAAACAATTGCGCCCGTCCAGCACAACAGGCTTTTTTCATCTGCAAAAATTCCTCTGGCTGCATTGCCTTTACCTCCGGCCACTCGGTAAAAAATAAAGCAGATATCTGCATCTTTTGAGCGCTGCCTGCGGCATATCGTAATAAACAATATGATTCAAATCATATTCATGATATTTTTCCATTGCTTTCTGAAAATTCTCCACGCCAACCGGGTCCCAAGCATGGATGATGGCACCGTCATCTAACATCAGCGGTACGTTTACCAGCGACGGCGCTTCCCGCAGGTCATCGGTACCGGGCTTAAAGGTCAGTCCTAACACTGCCACCGTCAAACCACTCAGGCTTTCATAATATTTGCGGGACCGCTTAAACAGCTTTAGCTTCTGCTGCTCATTTACCTCAATCGCCGCTTTGATGGTTTTGATCTCATAGTCATGAAAATTGGCCAGCCAGTGCAGCGCCTTGGTATCCTTGGGAAAGCAGCTGCCGCCATAGCCAATACCGGCATTTAAAAACCGATTGCCAATGCGGGGGTCTAAGCCCATGCCCTGGGTTACATCCTGAATGTCTGCTCCCACAATTTCACAAAGATTGGCAATCTCATTCACATAAGATATTTTCAGAGCTAAAAAAATCGTTGGACGCATACTTAATCATTTCTGCACTGCGGCGGTTGGTCACCAGAATCGGCGCTTCAAAGCCCCCATATACCTGCCGCAGCACATTTTCCGCATGTTCGCTCTCCACACCCAGCACAATCCTACTGGCATAGAGCGTATCCCGTACAGCAGTGCCCTGCGCTAAAAATTCTGGATTGCTGGCCACCTCAATTTGCACATCATGTATTTTTTTTCTTTCTGCAACAACGCTTCTATCTTATCGTTGGTGCCAATAGGCACTGTGGATTTTACCACCACTATGCAATCCCGCTCTACGCTATGGGCAATCTGCCTGGCTACGCTATATACATAGTTCAAATTGGCCGAGCCGTTCTTTTTTCTCCGGCGTGCCAACACCAATAAAAATGACTTCGGCATCCTTATATGCACTCTGATAATCGGCGGTATAGCGTAACCGCTCCCCCGATTCTGCTGCATCAATTCTTCCAAATCCAACTCATAAATAGGGGATTGCCCGCTTTGCATCAGCTTTATTTTATTTTCATCCACATCCACACAGGTCACATCATGCCCATGATGGGCCAGACATACCGCTGTCACCAAGCCCACATATCCTGTTCCGGCAATTGCTATTTTCATAGTTCATCAACACCTTATTTTTTTATCCATAGCATCTCAATTATTTTGTCAAATGCACTTTTAAGACCGTTTTCTTTTATTGTTCTAATGGTTTTATGTAAAACAGTTTCCTTTATTTCTGCTGCTTTTCCAAAATGACAGATTTTCATAAAATTTTGATATTCAAATACATCATAAAAATAATATGCAGGATACTGCTTGACTTTCAAAAACAACACTATAGTTTTGCTGTATCGCTTCAAGTAAATCTTCTTTTGCTTTGCCTTGTAACGTATAGACATTCCACAATAAAAAATGAACGCTCCAATTAACAAAACTACGCTCTACTCGCTTATAATAATTTCGTTTTTCCAATTCCAGTTTTATCGAGTATATCGCTTGCCAACAACAATCCCACGATTCTTCGCGTGTTACAGATAAAGATGCCTTCACATGAATTCTGTGATGGGCAAGTATTTTATCAACAATCGTAATTTTATTAGCAAGAACATTGGCTAAAAAAACATAGTAAGCATCATTTGTCGTGCGTAATCCTTGAAATCGTAACACATTTTTTCTCTATAAAATCTCTTCGATACAGCTTATCCCATGCCCATCCATTAAAAAGTTGAAATATACGCAGATAACTTGATTCAGCGTAAAAAGGAATATCTTTCGGTAAATATCGTTTTTTATTGTCCACGGCATTGCTTGATATCGTTTTTCTTGTTGGTCGTATTGATTCGCTCCAAACACACAAATATCTGCGCCGTCACGTTCACTTTTCAAATACGCTTTTTCCAACATATCGAATTCAAAAAAATCATCTGCATCCAGAAAAGATAGATACTCTCCTTGAGCAATCGCTAGGCCCGTATTTTCTTGCCGTTCCAGCTCCCCCATGTTTCTGCTGCAACAACTGAAAACGGGAATCTTTTTTTGCATATACTTTTAAAATTTCCAGTGAATTATCTGTGGAACCGTCATCTATGCAGATAATCTCTATGTTCCGTAAGGTCTGATGACAGATGCTGTCTAAACACTGCGGCAAATATTCTGCCGCATTATACACCGGAATAATGACTGATACAGCTATACGCTCCTGATATTCTGGCTGTCCATCCATATCCAGCACTCCTTACTTCCTCATATACTTTTCATATTCATCACACATCCGCTTTGTATCGCCAATACCACGCATCTCACCTTTTTCCAGCCACAGCACCTGGGTACACATTTCCCGAATCTGCTGCATGGAATGGGACACTAAAACGGTAGTAGTTCCGCCGCTCATCATCTCCCGCATACGATTTTCACTCTTTTTTTGCGAAAGCCGATATCTCCTACCGACAGCACTTCATCCAATACTAAGATATCGGGATTGACACGGCTGGCCAAAGAAAATGCCAACTTGCTTTTCATCCCGCTGGATAGCTTTTTTGAAGGCCACATCCTCAAAATCCCGTAGTTCGGAAAATTCTATAATATGCTCGTATTCCTCGGTCACAAATTCTTTGGTATAACCCAGCATAGCGCCCCGCAAAAGACATTTTCCTTTACCGTCAAATCGCCGTCAAAGCCAGCGCCCAAATTCCAATAAGGGCGCAATACTGCCGTTTACCTGCACACTGCCCTTTGGTGGGCGGCATAATGCCAGCCAGCACCTTTAAAATGGTGGATTTACCAGAACCGTTGGAGCCGATAATGCCCAGCAAGGTTCCTTTATCCACATGAAAGTTCACATCATGCAAGGCCCAAAATTCTTTTACCAGCATCTGCCCCTTGGCCTTGCGAATCAGATACTCTTTGATGCCAATATCCTTAAAATCGCCCATGATATAGCGAACCGACACATCTTTTTACATCTATCATTATTCTTCTCCTATACGTAATACAGGAATTTGTAATTATATTTTTGTACATCCAACAGCCTATGGCAAAAAGAAAATCAGCGAATACACCAATGTATATACATGAAAGGCCAAAGACGGAATGGTTCCTGCGATTACCACATCACGGAAATAGGTGACATATAAATATAACGGGTTCAGATAAAAAGCATGGCTTTATCGCCCATAATATCTACTGTGTAAAATATGGGGGGTTAAAATACATCAATGCCGTGCTGAACACGCCATACAAATACTGCACATCTCTAAAAAATACGAACAATGCTGACAGAATCAAACCTACTCCTAAAATTAAAATAAACATACATACGATTGGGAATAGAAGTGTGATAAACTTCCATGTAATCGGCAATCGGTCAGGCAAGTACAAAAATGACATACACAATGAGTACCAAAAAAAGTTAATACTGCTGGAACTCACTCTTGAAAACAGAAACAAAGGTATTTTGGCACTTTTACTTTGGAAAAGATACCTGCATTGGCCATTAACGAATTCATAGCGCCGTTGGTCGCTTCATTGTAATACTGAAAAATCAACCAGCCAGAAAACAGATATATGGTATAATGCTCCTGCCCTCGTCCAAAGAAATGTCCAAACACAAAGTTCATAACCAGCAAGGTAAATAACGGTGCCAGCATACTCCACAATACGCCTAATACACTGCGCTTATATTTC
>VOFC01003849.1_pt1 | contig 40274 bp, 62 predicted proteins | sample 5384161 | NCBI WGS metagenome assembly VOFC01 (sample SAMN12384722, study PRJNA508395) | human gut metagenome | isolation source: healthy gut B | host: Homo sapiens
TGATAATCCTAGATATAGCGTATTAATTCATCAAATGTTGTTGATTTTGTATCTACAAGCATTCCTTCTTTACAAATTTCTTGTTCCAAACTCTGTATTCCATAACTTCCGTTTGATTTTATTTGTTCCTTGGTGCCATTCCCAATGCAGCTTTTATCATCTAATGGTACTTTTGTTGGATCTATTCCTGTTATATCTTGTGTTATTACGTATTACTGTTGGATCATCATGTCCCAGAACATCTAGTTTTAACAGGTTTGCATCTATTGAATGATAATCAAAATGAAAGTTGTTATTATATCTGAATTTGGATCATCATGCTGGATGTTGTACTGTGGCAAAATCTATATATTTCTCTTCCCTTTGGAACAACTATCATTCCTCCTGGATGTTGTCCTGTTGTTCTTTTTATTCCTGTGCATCCTGTTGAAATTCTAGCTATTTCTGCTTTGTTTAGGAATATTTCTTTCTTCATAATATTTTTACATATCCAAATGCTGTTTTGTCTGCAACTGTACCTACAGTTCCTGCTTTAAAACATGTTCCGCTTCCAAATATTACTTCTGTGTATTTATGCGCGCGACTTCGGTCTTTGTCACGCACTGGCGAAGCCGGCAGATCGACGGCACCACAACCGCAACGGAAAATGTCAGCCAGTTCGCCCCTGGACCTATCCTGTGGCGTATGCTGTCGGCAATATCCGCCAGTATAACGGTGAACTTTTCCGCTGTGTTCAGGCCACACTTCACAAGCCGACTGGACGCCTGACGCCACCGCTTCCCGCTGGAAGAAAATCGGTGATCCGACGGAAGAATGGCCGGCCTGGTCCCAGCCGATCGGCGCCCATGACGCTTATAACAGCGGCGACAAAGTGTCCCACAACGGGAAACACTGGACATCTAACATTGACGCGAACGTCTGGGGAGCCTGGCGTCTATGGCTGGATTTTGGAGGTGACAAAATGACCGAAGGGAATCATTGTCGGCATTCTGTCGCTGGACAAATATCGGCTGGGCTATGCTGATCTTTCTGTGTGCATACCTGGCAAACGTCGCCTTTTCCCTGTGGTATAACATCAAAATCAGGAAGGAAGACTTCGACCGCGAAAAGCTGATCGCAAGCGGCTTGAAAATCCTTGTTTTCGTCGTCGGCCTGACGCTTCTGTGTACGGCTATTACCGCGCTTCCGATTTTTGCGAATGAAGTCGGCTGGGCTATTCTGACGAATACACGGACATTTTTCGCCGACCTGGTTATCATTGGCGCCGTTCTGCTTGTGTCCTGTAAATACATCAAGGAAGCCTTCACGAAGTTCGTTGCTATTTTGAACACCGGTTCCGTGGGAAATGTGGAAAACGTACCAGAGCCGGAAGAAGTCGACGCCGGAAAGGCCCAGATCGGCTTTATGGCCGGAAATGGAGGGAACGAAAATGAGTAACAGCCCACTTGTAAGCTATACACGCATTTCCCCGAATAAGAACAGCCCCAGAAATCACGCGATCGACACGATCACGATCCACTGTGTCGTTGGCCAGTGTTCGGTCGAAACCCTGGGAAACATCTTCACGCCTACTTCCAGACAGGCGTCTTCAAACTATGGGATCGGCTTCGACGGCAAAATCGGAATGTATGTGGAAGAAAAGGACCGTTCCTGGTGTAGTTCTTCCGCGTCCAACGATAACAGAGCGATCACGATCGAAGTCGCGTCCGATACAAAACACCCTTACGCAGTCAATGAAAAGGCGTTCGCCGCGCTTCTTGACCTGGTGACTGACATCTGCAAGCGAAACAGGATCAAACGCCTTGTGTGGTCCACCAACAAAAAGGACCGTATGAATCACCTGAACGGGTGCAATATGACCGTTCACCGCGATTATGCAAACAAGGCTTGTCCTGGCGACTACCTGTATAACCGCCACGGTGAAATCGCGGCCGAAGTCAACCGCCGCCTGGGCGCCAGTGCTGAAAAGCCGGCAGAGAATAAACCGACCACTGGCGAAGTGATCCACACTGTCAAAGCCGGCGAAACACTGTCGAAGATCGCCCAGAAGTACGGGACAACCCTATCAGAAGATCGCGGCTTATAACAGGATCGCAAACGCGAACCTAATCCGCGTCGGCCAGAAAATCAAAATTCCGGCAGACACCCAGGCCGTCCAGTCCTTCAAGAAGGGTGATAAAGTAAAAAGTCCTGAAAGCTGTCACCTACACAGGGAAAGCCTTCAAGACCTACTATGACAAATATGACGTGATTGAAGCTGACGGCGACCGTGTGGTCATTGGTATCGGAAAGACAATCACAGCGGCCGTCAATGCGGCAAACCTGAAAAAAAGCATAATGGCAAAGGAAAGCGGCCAGGGATATTCCCTGACCGCCTTTTTTTATTTTCCGGTGACCATTGAAAGAGCCGACACGAAAAGGTCCTGTCGCGCGACTGAAAACTGATATGTCTTCGATCCGGCCTGTACGACGACAGAGCCGTCGACAGGTGTCACCGCTGTCAATGCTGAAATCTTACATTCGAAACCGGCCTGGTTATGAATGAAGACGATCCGCCTATTCGTTAAAACGATAGCGCCTGAATAGGTTTCTGTCACTTCGCCGTAAACCGTCCGACTGGAACCGCCGCCAGTGCTTACCGACACGCCCTTCGCAACGCGGACACGGACGCCAGCACCGCTTCCGGTTCGGCCGACAGCCTTGTTCTTCGTGACAATCTTCGTCGCCGGCGCGTAATAGTGGGCGACTTCGCCTTATTCCAAAAGAACCGGCGTCCCCGTTACAACAGGAAGTTCGCCCTGTGCGATCGCTGAAATCGCGTTTTCTTCCATGAACGGCGTGTTTCTAGCCACTTGTGCCGCCTGTCTGGCTTCCTTCTGCTTCTTTACCTTGTTCGCGCTGAAAAACAGTCCAACGGTGACAATGGTCAAGACAACGATCCAGCCCCACAATGATACTTCTGGAACCGCGATCGACACAATCACCAGGATCAGATCGACAATCGCGGCCAGGATTCCGAATATAATAGCGATTATTCGCATTATATCCCCCCTTCCTACTTGTAAACTTTCTAAGGTTCTGACCTTTAATACAATTATACGTGAAAAATGTGTTAAAAACAAGAATGTCGCTGAACATTAACACAAAATTTTCGGGAAGGAGGTCACAACTTGAAAATATATGACTATAAAGGCCGGAAGAACATCAGCGGAAACAGAATCCGCGAAGCACGATTGAAGAAGCGGCTGTCACAGGCCGACTTCGCCGCCAGACTGCAAATAGCCGGAATCACTATGGAGCGCGACAGCGTCAGCAGAATCGAAATCGGAACACGCTTCGTCGCAGACTATGAACTTATGATAATAGCTGAAATCCTGGACGTAACCGTCGACTGGTTACTGTCCGAAGGCCGCAAATAACACAACGGACCACTGGCGAACTTTTGAACCGCCAGGGTCTTTTTTTTTGATTCCCCTTGACAATATAATACCGGTATTATATAATATTCGACAGAAAGAGGTGACTACACTATGGCACAAGCGCAGATCGAAGCGAACAAACGCTTCCGTAAGAAATCCTATGACCGAATCGAAATAACAGTTCCAAAAGGCGACAGAGAAAAGATCGTTCAAGCCGCCAGCGCGGCCGGTATGAGTGTAAACGCTTTTTATCAAAGAAGCACTGGCCGAATATATCGCCCACACAACCAAAAAGTAAAACGAAAGCCCTGTCCACGAACGGACGGGGCTTTTTTTGCATATCAGGAGGAATCAAAATGAAAAAGCGCAGATTCAAACACCTGTCCTGGACTGACAGGCTGAAAATAGAAACAATGTTAAAGGACAAGCGCCACAAACAGGAAATCGCTGACGAAATCGGCGTTCACCTGAAAACGATCTACAACGAAATCAAGCGTGGCCGTTATATTCATACGAATTCCGACCTGACCGAAGAAGAAAAGATACAGTCCGGAAATGGCCGAAGCGGCTTACCGCGAACACCTGGCCGCAAAAGGTCCGGACCTGAAAATCGGAAACGACCACGAACTGGCCCAGCATATCGAAAAGAAGATCGCCGAAGAAGGCTATTCGCCGGCCGCTGTCCTGGGCGAAATCAAGGAAAAGGGCCTTGAATTCAAAACGTCGATCTGTGAATCGACCTTGTATTCTTATATCGACAAGGGCGTCTTTTGAATGTCACGAACAAGAACCTTCCTGTCAAAGGCCAAAAAGAAACGCCCGTATAACAAAGTCCAGAGAGCGAAGCGGCCACCGGCTGGGACCAGTATCGAAAACCGCCCGAAAGAAATCGACGATCGCGCGGTCGTTGGTGACTGGGAAATGGACTGTGTCGAAGGCAAGAAGAAAACAAAGAAAACCCTTCTGGTTCTGACCGAAAGAAAGTCCAGACGGGAAATCATTCGTCCTATGCGCGACCAGACCGCCCGAAGCGTGGTCCGCGTCCTGGATAGCCTTGAACGTGAATACGGCGCAAATTTCAGCAAAATCTTTCGGACGATCACTGTCGACAACGGTTCCGAATTCGCTGACTGTGCCGGAATGGAAAAGTCCTGTCGCCGCAAAGGCAACAGGACAAAGATATACTATTGTCACCCTATTCGTCATATGAAAGAGGATCAAACGAAAATGTAAATAAAATGATCCGCCGCTGGTTCCCGAAAGGAACAGACTTCCGACTAACAAACGCAGAGCGAAGAATATAGTTCTGGTCAGCACCGACGGCGAAATCATGGAAGCGGAATTCGCTGTGGACCTGATTCAAAAGCTGGCGAAATGGAATTTTCTGTGGGAAGTGAACGTCATTTCCGCGAAGTTCTACGACGACTATTTCACCGTGATCTATAACGCAGACATTAAACAGGTCAACTGCGATCCTGACAAGGGCGATACGTGGTTATAAGGCCGCAAGCAGAAAGGAGCGTGAGAACGTGGCAGTTTATAAGTCTATCACCTTCGACAACAGAAAGAAAATCGCGGCCCTGTACGCGAAAGGAATGTCCATTTCCGACATTTCTGACGAAGTGGGCGTCGCCCTTCGAACACTGTATGTCGAACTGAAACGCGGCGCGACTGGGAAACTGGATCAGAACCAGCGACCGGCCTATGATCCGGTACTGGCACAAAGAACCTACCAGGAAAACATTCGCCGTCGCGGCAGTGGTCCGAAAAGAAAGGAGGTCAAGAAATGACACCGGACAGAGCAACCAGGCGGAAACGACGCCGAATCCGTCTGGCGATCAGAAGGACGTCAGCCCTGGCGGCGGCTATTGCCTTCTTCTTTACCTGGGGAACGATCGGCGCCATAGAAACCGACGCGGTGTCCCTGGTAGAAGGAACGGTCAGAACCTTCGGCCTTCTGTTCATTGGAACCGGCTTCGCCTTTGTAGGTGGCGCCTTCCGAAATCCTACGGAAAGGAGGTCAAAACATGAAGTACACCGCGACACTGTCGGCCGTCCAGGTCGGACAAGCCGTCAAAGTCTTCTTCTGCTTAGTGAACGCAAGATCACCATTGAAGAAACAGAAAAAGACCGTTTCGTCGTCACCACAACAACCGAAACGGCCCTTTCAAAAAAAGTCTACGAACAGTATATCACGAAAAGGAGTGAAAAACAATGGCTAAACTGAATTTTTATGACACCGACGCCGTGAAGGCGTTCGTCCTGGATATTTTAATCGAAAACGCTGAACTGAAAAGCGATCTGGACTATGAAAAGAAGTGTTCGAACGACTGGTTCGACCGCTACAAGAAAGCCGATCAGCAAGTGAAAGACCTTGAAGCGAAGGTCGCTACCCTGGAAGGAGGTTCCGAAAATGAATAACACCCTGTACGAAATCACTGACAAGTATTTGAAGGTCCTTGACAACCTGGAAATCGACGAAGAAACCGGCGAAATCCTGAACGCCGAAGAACTGGACGAACTGTCCGGAGCCTTCGAAGAAAAAAGCGAAGCTGTCGCTTGCTACATCAAGAATTCCGAAGTCTTTATCGGCGACCTGAAAGCCGAAGAGGCCAACCTGGCAAAGCGCCGCAAGCAGACCGAAAAGCGAATCGACTATTTGAAAAATGTCCTGACCGCGTGTCTGGACGCCGCCGGCCGTGACAAGGTCGAAACCACAAAGGTTCGCGTTTCCTTCCGAAAGTCTGTGGCCGTAAGCATTGACGACGAAAAGGCCCTTCCGGCTGACTTCGTTGTTGAAACCGTTACAACGAAACCGGACAAGACCGCGATCAAGAAGGCGATCCAGTCCGGCCAGGAAGTGTCCGGCGCTTCCCTTGTGGAGAACCGAAACCTTCAAATCAAATAAGGAGGAACCGCAATGAAAGAACTTTCGATTCCCCTTCTTACCGAACAAGACATTGACTGTCGCGTTCAGTCGGTCAGCAAAGCAAAGACCGGCCGCGTCGGCGCCGTCCTTCTGCTTTACAAGGACGCGCGCGTCGATATGCGAATCCTGGACCAGGTCTTCGGGCCTGGCAACTGGCAGAGAACCCACGAAGTAATCAACGGAAACCTGTTCTGTAATATCGACATCTGGGACGACGAGAAAAAGACCTGGGTCAGAAAACAGGACGTCGGAACAGAGAGCAACACCGAAAAGGAAAAAGGCCAGGCGTCCGACAGCTTCAAACGTGCCGGCTTCAACGTCGGGATCGGCCGCGAACTTTATACAGGCCCTTTCATTTACGTCGAACTGGCTGACGGTGAATTCTACCCCGAACGCCAGGGCCAGAAGGAAGTCTTCAAGTGCTACGCCAGTACGAAGTTCAAGGTATCGAAGATCGCCTATAACGAACGCCGCGAAATCTGTGACCTGGTAATCGTCGACCGGAACAATAAAGTCCGCTTCAATATGAACGGACACGCACCGGCGCCACAAGCCACACAGAGCGCCACGAACGGGCAGAACGCCCAGGGTGGACAATCTACCAACCAACAGCAAAGAACCGCACCACAACCGCAAAACAGCGCCCAGACAGGCGGCGCCGCGTGTCCCGTGTGCGGCGGCCCTATCAGCGAAGCTGAACGCCGCTATTCCATGAACAAATTCGGCCGTGAAATGTGCCGCGCCTGTCAGAAAAACGCGTGAAAGGTGGTGTCATAAATGCCCAGCCGCATTTTGAAAGAATCAATATGTACGTCTGAAAGTCTGGCGTACTTATCGGCGGAAGCCGAAGTCCTGTTCTATCGTCTGATCGTAAAAGCGGACGACTTCGGCCTGTACTACGGAAGCCCGAAAATCCTTGCTTCCCTTCTCTTTCCGCTGAACGTACCGACCGAAAAGAAGGTGTCTTCCTGGCTGGCTGAACTTGTGAACGGTGGCCTTGTGGCTACATACAGAGCCGAAGACGGTCGGCAATACCTGAAACTTCTGTCCTGGGACAAACACCAGAACAGGCGCGCAACAAAACCCAAATACCCACTACCGCAAGAATTTGATAACACTTGCAGTCAAGGGGTATCAAGTGATAATTCTGACACTTGCGCGCAAATGCAAGCAGATTCTTCCGTAAACGTAAACGAAAACGTAAACGAAAACGTAAACGAGAAACGAAAACGAGTATCGGCGCAACGCGGCGCCGGAGTGGACGACACTTTTGACCAGTTCTGGTCAGTCTATCCACGAAAAGTCGGCAAGAAAGACGCCGTGAAGGTCTGGAATCAAATTCGCCCTAACCCAGACTTGACAAACAGATCGTCCAGGGTGTGGAGCGCTGGAAGCGTTCTGAACAGTGGACAAAGGACGACGGCCGCTTTATTCCATATCCAGCGACATTCCTTCGCGGTGAACGCTGGAACGAATATGACCGCGCCGAAGTCATACCGTCCCCGAAGCCGGCCCCCGTCAAGAACTACGACGACGGCGAAGACTTCCTGGACGACGGTGAATAATCATGGCCGACAACATCTGGACGGCCGCTGTCGAAGGTATCGCCGCCAGAGGTAGGGCGAACAATGGCGCCGAAGGCGACTACCGCGACGAAGAAGGCTTCCTGTGCTGTGGCAAATGCCACACCAGGAAAGAAGGCGACATCACGATCGGCGAAAAGACGCTTCGCGTTCCGCACCTGTGCAAGTGCGAATCAGAAGCCAGCCGACAGCGTGAAGCCGAAGAAAAGGCCGCCGAATTCCGGAAGCAATGCGAACGACTTCGCAAAGACGGGATCACCGATCCGTCATACCTGTCCCAGAACTTCACCCAGGACGACAACCGCAATGCCAGAATTTCCGACGTGTGCCGCCGCTATGTGGAACACTGGCCGGAAATGAAGGCCGACAATATCGGAATCCTGTTTTATGGCGGCGTCGGGACCGGAAAGTCCTTCATGGCCTGTTGCATAGCAAACGCCTTGATCGACAAACAGGTCCGCGCCAGCGTGACGAACTTCCCCGAATCCTGAACAAACTTCAAGGCTTCGGCGAAGACAAACAGGAATTCCTGGACAAGCTGTCCCGATATGACCTTCTTGTCATTGACGACCTGGGCGTCGAAAGGGACACGTCCTATTCCGTGGAACAGGTCTTCAACGTCATAGACGCCAGGAACCGCACCGGAAAGCCCCTGATCGTCACAACAAACCTTTCCCTGGCCGCCCTTCAAAATCCGTCGTCCCTGGGATATGCCCGAATTTATGACCGAATTCTGGAAATGTGTCCGATCAGGCTGAAACTGGCCGGAGATTCCAGAAGAACCCAGAACGCACAAGAACGCCGCGACAAGGCGAAGCGCCTTCTGGGGCTTGAAAGGACGTGACAGAGTGAAACACTATAAACTGACAATCCCTGGCCTTCTGCCAGGACTGAACGAATATGTGGACGCTGAACGCGGCGCCAAAGGCAAATACAAGGCCGCCGCCATGAAGAAACAGGCTGAAAACGTAATCGGCTACATGATCAAAACCCAGCTTCGCGGCGTCCGCTTCACCCGTCCCGTGGTGATACATTACACCTGGATCGAACCGAACCGCCGGAGAGATAAAGACAATATCGCTTTTGCGAAGAAGTTCATTCAGGACAGCCTTGTCCATGCCGGCGTTCTTCAAAATGACGGCTGGAAACACATTGAACACTTTACCGACGACTTCGCTGTGGACCCGAAAAACCCCCGTGTCGAAGTCGTAATCGAAGAATTTGAAGGAGGATACAAAAAATGACTGTACGCGCAAAATTGAAAGACCTTGCACCTGGAACCGTATTCAACGCCGGACCGATCGACGTCCGCGTCCTGGAACACTTCGCCGACGGAAGAACCCTTCTGATCGCCGATACCTGTATCGCTGACCGCCACTTCGCAGATCAGCCGTTCAAGACCAGACCGGAAAAGCCGACCGCAAATCCGAACGACTGGCGCTTCTCAAATCTTAACCGTGAACTGAATACCGAATTCCTGGCCACGTTCGACCAGGCCGAAGGCCCTATCCGTTCAAAGGACATCTTGACGGCTGACTGGTCCCTGGCTGACCATGAAGGCGGCGAAGGTTACGGAATCATTCAGGCGAAGATCGCGCTTCTGACGCAAGCCATGTATGAGAAGTACGCTGATCAGGGCCTTCTTGAACTTGACGACTGGTGGTGGCTGATCACCCCGTACGCCAGCAGCAACGCGCACAGTGCGCGCTTTGTCAACTCGGACGGCAGTCTGTACAGCGACTACGCGTACAGTGGCAACTATGGCGTTCGGCCGGCTTTCTTCGTGGAATCTGGGATCACGTTATCCGTGGAGCCTGACCAGGTTGAACTTTCCACTTCCGCCCTGTTGGCCGAATTCACTTCGAAACAGCTTGTCGAAGAAGTCCTTCGCAGAATCGCCGAAGGCCAGGAAGACGGTGACAACGATGAAGAAGACGACTTTTAAGCAATGCGCCGCCGGCGACGTCTTCGAACATCAGGGACAAGCCCTGATCAAGACGACGGAGTCGAACACAGCGGTCAACTTGAACAGTGGCGCCTTCGCGCACTTTCACGACGGTTCCCTGGTGGACAGAAGCGACCTTGTCCTGATCCACCAGGCGGACCTTCCGTCCGAAATGCCGGACAGCCTGAAAGGAGGTCGAAACAATGGGTAACAAATCCGCCCTTCAACTGGAAGTCGAAAAAGAAATGGGCTTCGAAATCGACGAAGACCTGTTCGCATACTTAGAGCATTACGCCAGAAGAAAACTGGAAGTCGCCAACAAAAGCGCCGGCCGCGCCTGGGGCGAAGACGGCTACGGCGACGAATACCTTTCACTTCTGATCCCCGACGTGATCCGCGAAATGGCCTTTTCTGCTTACTGTGACAAACGGTCAGCGGAAAACCTGGCCGCCAGAAAGGCGGTGTCGTAATGAAAAACGAGAACGCCATAATGGACCGCATAAAAGCCAGGATCGCATATCACGCCAACGAACACCGGCACACATACGAAATCGGAAAAGGCGTCATGGACTTCCTGGCGCGCGACCTTCTGGCCGATTTTAAGGCCGCCGGCGGTTTACTTCCGCCGGTAGTCCTGGACGGTGACGTCTATGTCATATACCGCCGAAAGCCGGTGAAAGCAAAGGTCATTTTTATCGGAATCAACGCCGACAGACTGTTCTTCTTCAATGTGCTTCGCGGAAATATAAAGGCGAACTTCCAGACGTACCAGTTCACCGAAAATGACATAGGCCGAAGCGTATTCCTTACCCTGGAAGAAGCCGAAAAAGGCGGTGGCCTGAATGAAAAAGAAGAAATCAAACCTTCCGAAGTGGAAATATGACTTTTCGTGTAAGAAATGCCGTCATATTCAATACGTCAAGGACAAGGCGAAGCGTCGCGACGGCGACTATTGTATAAAATTCATAGAACGGACCGACGCCGGCCTTCCTTCCCCGATTCACGCTGACGACGATCGTGTCGTCCGCTGTGACTGCTTCGAAGCAATTCCGGAAGAAGGTGATTCCGAATGATACCGTTTCCGGAAAAGAAATATTCGGTAATATATGCCGATCCGCCGTGGAACTACGCGGCCGGTGGAAAGACGCGAAACGTCGAAAGACACTACCGCACAATGAAGCCGGAAGACATCTATTCCCTTCCGGTTCAGGATATAGCCGAAGACGACTGTCTTCTGTTCCTGTGGGCCACATTCCCGAACCTGGACGTCGCCCTGGAAACGATCCGGCGCTGGGGCTTCCAGTACAAAACAGCCGCCTTCGTCTGGGTGAAAGCGAAACCGGAAATCGCCTTCCTGGTTCTGGGGCCTGGGAAACTGGACACGCGCAAACGCGGAAATCTGCCTTCTGGCCACAAAAGGCAAACCGAAGCGCGCGTCAGCGTCAGTCCATAGTATAATCGACGCCCCGATCGGCCGTCACAGTGAAAAGCCGGCCGAAACCCGTGACAGGATCGTTCAGCTTGCGGGGGGGGGATCAATGATCGAACTATTTGCAAGAAAGACCGCCCCTGGCTGGGATTCCTGGGGCGACGAAGTGGAAGGCGGTGAAAACAAATGACCAGACTGAAAAGGTTCAAGGCCGGACTGTTTACAATCACCCTGGGAATGGTCCTGGTGGGCGCGTCCTTCGTCCTGGCCGACGATAAAGCAGTCGCCGAAGGAATTATCCTACCGGAAGAATTAAACGAAACCACGGCCTTCCAGGGGCCTTCTGGAACCCATTTCCGAAAATGGAAACAGTTCCGGAGCCAGAACCGGAGTGGATCGAAGCCGTGGCGACGGCTTACTGTCCTTGTGAAATATGCTGTGGAAAATGGGCGCTGAACCGCCCTGACGGTATCGTCTACACGGCCAGCGGAGCCATAGCCGAAGAAGGTGTCACAATCGCGGCCGATTGGTCCGTCTATTCGCCAGGTACTATCCTTTACATAGAAGGCATAGGCGAACGGACCGTCCAGGATCGCGGCGGAGCCATAAGCGGCCAGAAGATCGACGTATTCTTCAATAACCACGAAGACGCCCTTCACTTCGGCCGCCAGGAAGTCCGGATCAAAGTTATTTCTGATACAGAGAGGTAAAACGATATGGAAATCAAAACACTTGTAACGAAAGCACATGAAAACGCCGTGAAACACGGATTCTGGGAACCGCCCCTTGCCTTCGGAACGGCGATCGCACTGATTCACAGTGAACTTTCCGAAGCCCTGGAAGAAGAACGCAACGGGAACCCCGACGTCTGGTTCGCTTGTAACGAGAGCGACAACTTTATTTGCACCCCACAAGACGAAACCGAATGTCTTATGTACGGCAAAGAAAGCCTTTGCAAGTACAGAAGCAGAAAGCCCGAAGGCGTGGCCGTCGAACTGGCTGACGCGGTGATCCGGATCGCGGACCTTTGCGGACACCTGGGAATCGACCTGGAAGAAGTAATCGAAATCAAAATGGCCTACAATGAAGGCCGCCCGTACAAACACGGAAAGAAATTCTGATCCCGAAGGGAGGAAACACAATGAATCAGTGTCAACTTATGGGGCGCCTGGTACGCGACCCCGAACTGAAATACACGCCACAAGGAACGGCCGTCACGTCGTTCACCCTGGCCGTCGACCGCCGCTTCAATCGCGACAAGGCCGACTATATCAATATTATCGCGTGGCGCCAGACTGCCGAATTTGTCGCGAAGCACTTCGCCAAAGGCCAGCGCGTCGCAATCGTCGGAAGCATACAGACCCGATCCTGGGAAGATAACGACGGCGGAAAACACAAGGCCGTCGAAATCGTCGCCGATTCTGTCTATTTTGAGGACGCCAAAAGGAAAGCGCCGCCGGAAGCTACGCCGAAAGCGCCATGACGTCCGAAGGCTTCGAAGTGACCGACGAAGATATTCCGTTCTGAAAATAGACTGGGGAAAGGCGGTGAAGATACACGGACAAACCCAAAGAAAGCAAAGTCAGAACAAGGGTCATGGAAATCCTTCGGAACCATGATCAGGAAGCGCGTGTCATAGAAGCACAGATCGCCGCCGAAAAGGAAGCCCTGGAAGCCGACCTGGAATTCATTCTTGAATCGGCTTACCCGTCCAGTCAGTTATCCGACGCCGACGTCCGCGTCCAGTCTTCACCTGACCCAGACGGAAGACTGGTTCGCATGGTCGACAAGCGCGACCGAAGAAGACAAAGAGCAAACGAAGCGATCGGCAATCTGGAACGCCAGCTTCAACAGATCACAGAAGTTCAAAACCTGGTCTATGCCCTGGACACCCGTTCGAAATGCGTCCTTCTTGCCCTGTACTACCCTTACAGGTCATACGACGAAGCGGCCGAATTCCTTCAAGTCGAAAGGACAACCGTCTATCGACAAAGAGAAATCGCCCTGAACAGGCTTTTCGCCAGGGCTGAACGGTCAAAAGCCTTCCACGAATAAAAATTTATGCAACTATGTGCAACTGTTTGCAACCACTTGCAACTATGTGCAACTGTCAGCAGGAAAAATATATGGTACAACATCATTGTGGACTTGCGCGTCCACCCTCCTATTGATATAGGGTACAGGAAGACGTTCCTTCGGGAGCGTCTTTTTTGTACCCGAATTCAGAGGAAATACCGAAAATCAGAAAGGAAGGTGTGAATCATGGCAAAGCTAACGCCGAAACAAGCCCGTTTCTGTGAAGAATATCTGGTCGACCTGAACGCGACACAGGCCGCGATCCGCGCCGGATATTCTGTGGAATCGGCCGGAAGTATCGGAAGTGAAAACTTGACGAAACCTGAAATTCGCGCGCGCATAGAAACCGCAATGGCCGAAAGGTCCAAAAGAACCGGAATCAACGCCGACCGCGTTCTTCGGGAACTGGGACGAATCGCCTTCGTGAATCCGAAGGACGTCCTTGACTTACAGACTGCGGAAGTAAAGCCGGACACCAGCGACGACGATCTGGCGGCTATCGCCGGAATGAAGGTCAAATATGTCCCACATAAGGACTTTGATGAAAACGGCGATCCTGTCATTGAACAGGCGATCGAACGCGAAGTCAAACTATGCGACAAACTGAAAGCGCTTGAACTTTGCGGCCGTCACCTGGGAATGTTCAAAGACAATCCCGAAGCAAATGTCCCTGTAACGGTGGTGATCAATTATGACTACGGCGGCGAAGATTGAATTCAAGGCGGCGGCACAGTTTAACCCTGTCTTCCGCCCCGTCAATGAATGGCGCGGCCGATATAGGATTCTGAAAGGTTCAGCCGGTTCCGGAAAGTCTGTGAATATCGCCCAGGACTATATCGCGAAACTGTCCGATCCGGCCTACACCGGCGCGAACCTTCTTGTCGTGCGTAAGATTGAAGAAACGAACCGCGACAGTACCTTCGCCGAATTACAGGCGGCAATATACAGAATGTTCGGCCCCTATGCTGACCGCTTCTGGAAAGTGAATCTGAATCCGCTTGCGCTGGAATGTAAGATCACCGGAAACAGAATCATTTTTCGCGGTGTCAAGGATCAGCGACAGCGTGAAAAGGTGAAGTCAATCACCTTCAAGAACGGGAAACTGGTCTGGATATGGTGCGAAGAAGCGACAGAACTTCTTTCCGAAGACGTCGACATTCTGGACGACCGTCTTCGTGGTAATCTGAACGAACTGAATCCGAATCTGTACTACCAGATAACAATGACGTTCAACCCAGTCAGCGCGACGCACTGGATCAAAGGGCGGTACTTTGACAAGGCCGATCCTGACGTCCTGGCCCACCATTCAACATATAAGACAAACCGATTCATAGACCCCGCCTATTTCCGCCGCATGGAGCGACGCAAGGAAGAAGACCCCGAAGGCTATCGCGTCTATGGCCTGGGTGAATGGGGCGAACTGGGCGGCCTGATCCTGACGAACTTCGAAGTCCACGACTTCAAGACCGGAAAAGACAACTTCGACGCCTTCTATTATGGCCAGGACTTCGGCTATAACCACGCGGACGCCATTCTGGGCGTCGGCTGGAAAGACGGCGAAGTGTATATCTGTTCTGAAATCTATGTCTTTGAAAAGGACACCGAAGAAATTATCAGTCTGGCCAAACAGAACAAAGTTGACCAACGTGTCGAAATGTTCTGCGATTCCGCTGAACCGGACAGGATCAAGACCTGGTCAAAGGCCGGCTTCCGCGCCTACCCTGTGAAGAAAGAGCCTGGAAGCGTGAAAGCACAAATCGACTGGCTGAAAGGCCGGAAAGTCCACATTCACCCGTCATGCGTGAATGTACTGAAAGAAGTCCAACAATGGAAATGGAAAAAGGACCCGACGTCCGGTCTTTACATAGACGAACCGGTCGAATTTATGGACGACGCTATGGCCGCCCTTCGCTATTCGGTCGAACGTCTTCGCCGTGGTTCTTCTATCGAAATATTGAAGTGAGGTGTAAAAAATGGCCGAATTATCTGTTATGGACCGGATCAATATGATTCTGTCCGACCCCGAAAAAGCTACAATGACGCTGGCCCAGATCGTCAGCGAAGAAATACGTGAATTCAAGGCGTCCCCTGAATACGCGATCATGCTTGAAGCTGAATCCTATTACAGGAACCGAAGCGACGTCCAGCGAAAGACGGTTGACGTTGCGAACCGTTCAAACACGAAGATCGAACACCCGATCTTGAAGAAACTTGTCGACCAGAAAGCGAACTATCTTCTGTCGAAGCCCTGGACGGTCGACACCAAAAACAGCGCATACGGCGAAGCCTTGACGAAAGTCCTTGACCAAACCTTCCGCCGGAAGATCAAATCCCTGGGGAAAGGCGCGATCAAGTCCGGCATTGCCTGGATTCAACCCTATTTCAGGGACGGGAAACTGGCGTTTATGCGTATTCCTTCGACCGAACTTGTCCCTTTGTGGCGCGACGCTGAACGAACGGAACTGGACGCCTTTATCCGATTTTATGATCAGGTCATTTATATCGGGACAAGGAAACACATCATCACACACGCCGAATTCTGGTGGCCTGGTGGTGTGAAATGGTTTAAGACGGACGCCTTCGCCGGAACCGGCGCCGGAAACTTCTATGTCGACAAGGAACACGGCGACGAAGCGTCCGACTATACGGAACCACACTTCGTCGTTGACAATAAGCCTTACAACTGGGAAGAATGTCCGATCGCCTGGCTGAAATACAACGAAGAAGAACTTCCCCTTTGCTACTTCATCAAGGACCTGATCGACGACATCAACTGGCAGACGTCCGTCACTGCCGACGTTCTTCGCGACGTGGCGAAGTTTATCTATATCCTTCGGAACTACGGCGGACAAGACCTGGCCGAATTCCTGAAAGACCTGAAAGAACACATGGCGATCAAGGTCACGTCTGACGGTGGTGTGGACAAATTACAGGCCGATCTAAATATCGACGCTGTCATGGCCTTCCTGGACAATGAGCGCCGGGACATTTACGACTTCGCGGCCGCCGTGGACACGAAGGACCCAGACCTGGGGAACGCCAGCGGAACGGCGATCAACTTCCGTTATATGGACCTGGACGCCGACTGTGATTCCCTGGGGACCGAACTTCAAGACACCTTCCACCGGCTGAAACTGTTCATCGACGTCTACTTCCAAATCACCGGGAAAGGTGACTTCACCGCCGAAACCTTCGACATTCTGTTTAATATGGACCTTCCTCTCAACGAAACGGACGTTATCAACAACGCCGTGAACAGCAACGGCCTTCTGTCGAAACGAACGATCCTTCAAAATCACCCCTGGGTGAAGGACGTCGACGAAGAACTGGCCAGAATCGACGAAGAAAAGAAAGCCGCTATGGAAGAATACGGCGACGGCCTTTTCAATCACGCTATGGGCGCCGACGACAGCCAGGAAGGCGGCGACAGCGCCGGCCTGAATGGTGGTGACGGTAATGACGAATAATGAAGCATACTGGACAGAAAGAGCCTTGAACGCGCCGAAGAAGCCTACCTTCACGACGCGGCATTGACGGCGAAGCTGTTCCAGGAATACGAATCCGCCGCGAAAGCTATCAAGCGCGAAATCAGCGCCTTCTATTCGAAGTACGCTGGCAAGTATGGCCTTACATACGATCAGGCCGTCCGTCTTCTGAACCGGAAGGAATTCCAGGAATGGAAAGCAAGTCTGGCGGAATATGTGGACTATATCGCCACGATCCAGGACCCGAAGGTCAAGGCGCTTCTGACGGCACAACTGGACGCCCTGTCGGCGAATAGTTCTATTTCCCGACTGGAAGCCCTTCAAGGTCAAATTGACCTGATCCTGAATGACCTGTTTGACAAAGGCGTCGCACAAATGAAGAACCAGTTCGGCGACGACTTCGTCGAAGGCTATTACAAGAAATGTTATGACCTTCAATCCAGGGCCGGATTCTTCAACGAAATCGCAAAGATCGACTATGCGGCCATTGAAAACGTCGTTTCTTATCCCTGGTCCGGCGCCATGTTTTCCGATCGCCTATGGCAGAACAAACAGGCGCTTCTTTTCAACACCAGGGAAGTTCTGACCCAGGGACTTATCCAGGGAAAAGCGTGACCGTCATGTCTTCCGCCCTGGCGGCCAAAAATGGGCCAGTCCTACAAGAACGCCGAACGCCTGGTCAGGACAGAAACCGCGCATATTCACGCGGAATCAGATCGGGCCGCATACAAAGAAGCCGGCGTCGAACAATATGAATTCATGGCGACGCTGGAAGTCCGAACCTGTGACGTCTGCGGAAGCCTGGACGGGAAACACTTCAAAGTCAGCGAAGCGAAAGCCGGTGTCAATTATCCGCCGATACACCCGAATTGTCGGTGTACTACGGTAGAATATGACCCAGACGACGCCCTGGACTGGTACAATTCCGGTCAACCTATGCCGAAAACCAAAACTTACGAAGAATGGTACGACGAACAGGTGGCCAGGAACGGCCAGGGAACGGTTGAGGTCGAACGACAAAAGGTGTATAATAGAAAAGCAGACCTGGAACAGTTCGAAGCCTATTCCGAACGCCTGGGCGCTGACGCACCTTCTGACGTCGACACCTTCCAGCGCTTGAAATATAGCAAGCCCGACGAATGGTCCGACCTGAAAGGCCTTTATTCTTACAAAGGGCGCGTTCCGGAAGCGACGAAAGCTGACTTCCAGACATACAAGAAGATCAAAGCTACCGGCATATATGGAACCGTCAGAGTTCCGGCCGCGAAGATTGATACTTCCGCCCTGACGCTTGACGTCGCACACATAAACGAGCGCCGCCACGGCGTCACCCAGGAAGAAGCCGTTTCCTACATCAAGAACGCGGCGTTTTCCCTGAAAAGGCGTCACTGGACCGGCGAAACCTTCTTGAACTACTATTCAGAAGAAGGCGCTTCGTATGTGCGGACCAGCGACAACGTGATCCGGACTTCCTTCAAGAAGGACGAATTCGACAAAAAGACAAAATCCGCTATGGAGGTTTTGAAGAATGGAAAATAAAACTGTTTTCTGTCCTGTCCTTCAAAGACAGGTCAACGGCGACGACTGTTTCGATATTTCAATGGTCGCCGAAAAGACAACCCCGACAGGTTCCTTCCGAAGGACTTGAAGCCGGAAGACTTCACGGACAGCAAGAAGAAAATCTGTTTGAAATGCAAATATCACCCTGAATAAGCGTCGATCGGATATTCCGACCGGCGTTTTCTTATGCGTTGAATCAGACATCACCCTTTCGGTGGTGTCTTTTTCATATACAAAAACAGCCGCACCCGTCCGGCGACCAGGCGGAACCGCAAAGCGTGTGGAAGTCACGATAAACACAGCGGAAAAGAAAGGAGAGATCACACATGATCATTGAAGGAATCAAAAATCTTCTGGGCGAAGACCTGACGAAACAGGTCGAAACAGCGCTGAAAGGAAAAGGCAAAGACGGAAAGGACGTCGACCTGGTTATCGGAAACGACGGAAGTTTCGTTCCTGCCGAAAAGTACAACGGCGCCAACAGCGGCAAGACCAGCGCGGAAAACGCATTGAAAGCCGCCGCCGAAGCGTTGAAGGCAATCGGCGGAAGTGGCGATCCGGCCAAGATCGCCGAAGACGTGAAGACGGCCCAGACCACAATCACAACCCTTCAAACCAACCATGACGCCGAAATCAAAGAAGATCAGCAAGAACGCCGCCCTTCGAATGGCCCTGAACGGAAAAGTCCACGACCCTTCGGACATTATCGGCCTTCTGGACCTTGAGAAAATCGACGTCGACGACGCCGGCAATCTGAAAACAGACCTTGACGGCCTTTTGAAGCCTATCAAGGAATCGAAAGGCTATCTGTTCACAGAACCGGCGAAACCTGGCGCCCCTGAAATCAAAGGCGCAAAGCCGGCCGAGCCTGGCGCCCCTGGCGCACCGGCCGCAAAAGCAGACGGCCCCGTTTGCTTGTAAAAAAACACATAAAACAAAAATCAGAAAGGAATGATTTACAATGGCAAGAACAAAAGCAATCAGCCTGATCCAGTCCGGTTCTACGAAGGTAGACCTTGCCGAACTTTCCGGCCTTGTGATCAGCAACATTCAGAAGGACACCCTTTCCCAGGGCTTGAAGTCCCAGGCGTACACTGGCAATCCTGCCAGCGGTTCCGTCGAGTTTAAGCGCTTCAAGAACAGCGCTTCCCAGCCTTACGGTACGGCGAGAACTGCCGGCAAGGGCGACGCGATCACCGTTCCGCCTACTACCGTCAACCTTAACACCCACAAGGAGATCGTCGAAGAAGCCGCAAAGTTCGACCTTGACACTTTCGGCGTCGGAAACATCATGGCCAGACGTGCGGATAACCACGTCGACACCGTGGCGTCTGAATTCGATACTGCCTTCTTCGCCCAGGCAAAGGCCGAAGGTACTTCCTACACGCCGGCCAGCGACGCCGGAATCGAAGACCTTCTGGAAGGTATCATTCAGACTTTGGAAAGCGTCAAGAACGATTATGTTCGCGGCGTTCCCCGCAATATGATCCGCCTTGTCCTTGATCCTCTTACCTACGGCAAAGCCAGAAACTACCTTGACAAAAAGCACCAACAACGCCAACGTGGACACGGCCGCCGAAGACTTCGCTATTTTCCACGGTGTAAGGGTATATTCTTCTATCAATCTGCCTGTGACGTCCGAAGCGACTTCCGACAGCAAGACGAAGACCACTACGGTTCACGCTATCGCCATGATCGAAGGCGCTATCGCACAGCCGGCGGTTATCTATCCTTACAAGGAGCCTGAAAAGATTCCTCTTTCCAACGACTATGGCGTGTCTATGTTCTTCGACTACGGCACGAAGGCCCTTACCCCTGACCTTATTTTCTGGTATGGAACTTCCGTCACTGCGTAAGTGGCGGAACCTTTATAGGAGGTAGCAACATGAACACAAAATTCAAAAGTATTGTAACCGGCGCGATCCTGGAACCGAATTCCGAAATGGTCGCTGAACAGCTTCGAAAGAATCCTTCCTTCGTTGTCTATGACGGCCAGGAAGCCGCACAGGGCGACGAAAAGCCCCTGTCGAAGATGAACAAGGACGAACTTCTGAAAGTCGCCCAGGACGCCGAAATCGCGGTTCCTGACGGCGCCACAAAGGCGGAGATCGTCGAACTGATCAAAGCCGCACAGGGCGACGAATAAAGCGGAACCGCCGAAAGGTGGTGGAACTATGTTCGAACAGATTCTTTCGTCCCTGGACGGCCTGACTGATCTTGAACGTGCGGACGTCCTTCGCGTTCTTATGTCGAAGGACAACCGCCTTTCTAAAGTCAAGGCCCTTCTGGGAATCACAACGACGGATCAGGACGACGTTCTGGAATTCGTTATTCAGACAGTCGAAGATATGATCCTGTCGTACATCAATCAGGACACCCTTCCGCCGCGTCTGGAAAACGTCTTGATCGTCATGTGTGTCAGCTATTACAAATCGGCCGGACTGGGAACCACGACGGCCGCCGTCGGTCCTGTGGCGTCTGTGAAGCGTGGCGACGTCCAGACTTCCTTCGCCACCGGTTCCGGTTCTTCCGGATCGGCGAACACCTTCAATCTGGGAACAGACAGCGGTGACTTCTTCGGGTGGAAAACTGTCCTGAACGAATATCGCGTGTTAAGGTGGTGATCCTATGGCCTTCGGAAACGCAAGCGCTGAACGCGCCGCAATCGAATTGACCTACGAAGACACCGCCACCGTGAGCCGTACAACGTCACAGAGAGGGAAAAACAACATTTCAGCGTCTTCCCCTTCTGTGATTTACGACGGTATCATTTGCGCGCTATCGTATACAGGTTCAGACAATAGCAGACAGACGGACGCACAGAACAACGTCGATTATGACGCTGTCATTTTCGCCAGTCGGACCTTCTGGTCCTTCCTGGTGACACAATCATCGTAAAACGGTTCGGACGGGACAATCCTTCCAGTGATCGAAACCTGACCTTCGAAGTGATCGGCCGTCCTTCCGTCTATGCGACACATCAAGAAATCAAAGTAAAGGACGGTGATCTGGCGTGAGCGTGGACAATTCTGAACTTTTGGCCTTCCAGAATCAGATTCAGGCATTGAAAGACGACATTCCTGAAATAATGGACAGTCTGGCCGTCGGCGAAGGACGCTACGCGCGCGACCAGGCCCGTAAAATCTGCAAGGAAGAAAATATCGTAAACACTGGCGACTATCGACGCAACTTCAAAAGCGGAACAAAGGCAATCCGCGCCGGTAATTCGTACAAAATCGACGTCTTCAACAATCTTGACTATGCGAAGCCGCTTGAATACGGCTTCCGAAGTCACTTCGTTCCTGGCCACTGGGAAGGAAATTCCTTCAAGTACCAGAGAAACGACCCTGACGGCGGAATGTATGTCGGACCGGCCGGCGGCTATGTTCGCGGTCATTTCACCCTTCGGCGCGCTATAAGACGCACGAAGACAACCCAGGCGGCACGACTGAACCGAAAAATGGATCGGATCATTCGTCAACGCATGAATGGAGGTGGCACAGAATGACGCTGAACGACTTCCTTGAAGCTGTCGCCGAAAAACTTGTCGGCCTGTGGCCCGATCGACACGTATTCGTCAATGAAATCCCGAAGGATTCTGACGGGAATTTCTTCGTCGGAATTATCGAAGCGACACAGGAAAAGAAACTGGATCGGCGCCGCCGGCGTCATGTTCAGATTGAAGTTCTTTATTTCCTGGCGTCGAAGGATAACCTTGACTTCAACGAATGGTCTGAAAAAATGCTGGACGAATTCGAATCCCTGACTGTGGTCGAAACAGAAAGTCGTTCCCGACTGGTTCGCCTGACGAACGTCACGGCCAGAAAGGACGACGACAGCCGCGTCTATCAGTTTCTTTTTGACGCGGACTTCTACTTTGTGATCACGCCGGAAGTGATTCCGACTATGTATTATCTGGACCAGGACAACACAATCAGATCGGAGGTAATCGAATAATGGCAACAAAGAAAAAAGACGGATTCCGTTGACCAGGCGGAACTTACTTTCAGCAAAGAACAACTGGTCAAGTCCGAAACGCTGGGCCTTCCCAGGGACGCCGTGGCGGCGATCCTGAAAGACGGCCAGCAGTACACACGGGAACAGGCAATCCAGCTTGTGACCGAATTTCTTGAAAGGAAGGTGTAACCTATGCCTATTGGTGGTGGTACTTTCACAGTACAGAACAAAATTCTTCCTGGCGCTTACATTAACTTCGTAAGCATGGGAACCAACGCCAAAATGGGAAGCCGTGGCGTCGCCGCCCTTCCCCTTGAACTTAACTGGGGACCTGACGACAAGGTCTTCACTATGACCGCAACCGACTTCAACGCGACCAGCTTGAAAGTCTTCGGTTACGATCCTACCGACGCGAACATTCTTCTTGTCCGCGAAGCACTGAAACGCGCGAAGTCCCTTCTGATCTATCGCGTAAACGGTGGCGGCACGAAGGCCAGCGCAACAGTCGGCGGAATGACTGTCACCGCGAAATATGGCGGCACACACGGAAACGACATCATGGTCGCCGTGATCACCAACGTCGACGACGCGACAAAGGTCGACGTCGTGACCTATCTTGACGGCGCGGTTATGGATAGCCAGACCGTCGCGAAATCCGGTGGCGCCGCTTCCTGGTAGCGAATGACTTCGTAACCTTCGGAACGGCGGCAACTCTTACGGCCGCAACTGCAACCGCCTTGACCGGTGGAACGAACGCCACTGTCAACGCCACAAAGCACACGGCCGCCCTGAACGGCTTCGAAGTCGAATCCTTCAACGTGATCGGCTATCCTGGCACGAATACCGACGTCAAGGCCCTTTATGGTGCCTTTGTGAAGCGTCTTCGTGACGACGAAGGAAGAAAGATCGTCGGCGTCCTGTACCAGTACGCCGGGGACAATATCGGCCTGATCAACGTCAAGAACGGCGTCGTCCTGTCCGACGGGACCCCGTGACCGGCGACAAGGCGGTCGCCTGGGTGGCCGGCGCTTCCGCCGGCGCGGAGATCAACGAAAGCCTGACGAATACCGCCTACGACGACGCCGTGGACGTGGATATTAAATATACGAAGTCCCAGTTCGAAGCCGCTATCAAGGCCGGCGAATTCACATTCTACGCCGACAACGGAAAGGCCCGTGTCCTGACTGACATCAACAGTCTTGTCACGATCGGCCAGAATATGTCTTCCGACTGGACGTCGAACCGCGTGATCCGCGTCCTGGACGGCTGGGCGAACGACGTCGCCCGAATCTTCGGCGAATCTTATATCGGTCTTGTAACCAACAGCGACACCGGCCGCCAGCTTTTCAAGGCCGACCTTGTGGCGCTTGCAAATCAGTATCAGTCGATCGACGCAATCAGCAATTTCAAGTCCGACGACATCACTGTCAACCAGGGCGACGGAAAACGCGACGTCGCGGTCGACTGCGCTTTACAGCCGAACGACAGCATGGAAAAACTTTACATGACTGTCGTCGTAAAAACTAAGAAAGGGGTGACAGACAATGAAAACTTTGAACGCACCTGATACCATTTCCGGCAAGGAAGGCCGCGCCTATGCGAAAATCAATGGCAACAATGAAGAATTGTTCTACGCGAAGACGATCGAAGCGAATGTCGAAAAGAGCAAGTCCGAAATCAAGGCGATCGGAAAGCGTATGACCGGCCACAAGACAACCGGCGCGAACGGTAGCGGTTCCATGACGCTTTACTATATGACACCGCTTTTCCGCGAAATGCTTCGCCAGTGGAAAGAAACCGGAAAGGACGTTTACTTCGATATGGTGGTCGAGAATGACGACCAGGAATCTTCGGCCGGCAAACAGACGGTTCTTCTTATGGACTGCAATCTGGATTCTGTCGTCCTTGCGAAACTGGACGGCGATTCCGACGACGCCCTGGACGAAGACGCCGACTTCACTTTCGAAGACTTCGACATTCTGACACCGTTCACGAAGTTCTAAGCTATCAAAGGAGGAAAACAAAATGGGTAAATTACAGGAATTCCTTATGTCCAACCAGGACGACATTCAGGCAACAGCGGAAGTCGCGGTCAGCGGCTTCCCTGTTCCTTTCACGATTAAGTCGATCACCGAAGGCGAAAACAAGGCCATTCGTAAGTCTTGCCAGAAAATCACCTTCGACAAGAAGACACACCAGAAGACCACGGAAACGGATCAGGACCTTTACAACAACCGTCTTGTGATCGCGTGCTGTGTGGACCCTAACTTCAAGGACGCGGAACTTCAAGCGAAATTCGGTGTCATGGGCGCCGAATCCTTGATCGACGTCCTTTTGAAGCCTGGCCAGTTCGTCGATCTTCTTCTGGGCGTCCAGGAAGTCAACGGCTTTTCTGACGACGTGAACGACCTTCGTGAAGAAGCAAAAAACTAATCACCGGTGGGGGTGTGGACGCTGACGCGGACGGCGAAGCTGTCTACGCACATTACGCCTTGCACCGGTTGAAAATCCTTCCCAGTACGCTTGTAGCCCTTCCCTTCGGGAACGGGCTTTTATTTATGCTTCGATTGACCTTCAAATCGAAAAGGAAAAGAAAGAAGCACAAAAAGCGAAACGGAAAGGCAAGAAAGGAAGGTGATGAACCGTGGCCGGTGTCGCTACACAAATGACCATTCGCGACGGTATGACTTCGAAGCTGAACCGAATCTTTCAGGCAGTATCGAGGACAAACCGCGCCCTGGAAACCACGGACGCACTGTCGGACCAGGTGAACCCTGGGGCCAACTTTGACAGGGCGGCTTCGGCCGCCGGTCGCGCTTCCGGCCAGGTTGATAATTTCAACAATCGCCAGCGCCAGTCAGAGGAAGGCGCCCGAAAGGTCGCTTCCGCCTGGGGCCTTGTAAAAAAGGCTATTGGTTCAGCCCTGGCGGCGATCAGTGTCCAAAAGGTGATCGAACTTGCGGACAGTATGACGTCGACCAGGGCCAGACTGGACATAATGAACGACGGACTTCAAACCACGGACGAATTACAGTCTATGATTATGAAATCCGCCAACCGATCCCGCGCCGCCTATCAGACAACGGCTGACGCCGTTTCGAAAATGGGTATCATGGCAAAGGACGCCTTTTCAAACAACGACGAACTGATCAAGTTTACAGAATTGATCAATAAACAGTTCACGATCGCCGGCACTTCGGCCGCCGGTATCGACGCGGCCATGTTGCAACTTACACAGGCAATGTCTTCCGGTGTCCTTCGTGGTGAAGAATTGAACAGCGTCTTCGAACAAGCGCCGACAATCATTCAGACGATCGCGGACTATCTTGACGTACCTATCGGCAAAATTCGCGATATGGCCGCCGACGGTCAGATCACTTCGACGATCGTCAAAAACGCCATGCTGGCGTCTGCTGACGAAATCAACGCGAAGTTTGAAGCTATGCCTATGACCTTCGCCCAGGTCTGGACAATCGCGAAAAATATCGCCCTGGAAGCCTTCACACCTGTTATTCAGGCGATCGGTTCCGGCGCACAATGGATTTATGACAACTGGTCCACTATCGCCCCGATCTTCTGGGGCCTGGCCAGTGCCGCCCTTGCTTATGCTGTGGCGTTGGGAATCCAGACAGCCGCAACCTGGATCGCAGACGGAGCCGCGAAGGCTTTCTTCACGACGCTTCTGACGAATCCGCTTTTCTGGATCGCTCTTGCGGTCGGCGTTGTCGTCGCCGCGCTTTACAGAATGATTCAGGCTGTCGGTGGCGTGAAAAACGCCTGGGAAATCTGCAAAGCGGCCCTTGTGGTCGCCTGGGCGGCCTTGAAGTGGCGTTCTTTGCAACCTATAACTGGATCGCGAATCTGATTGACAAGCTGAAACTATGCTGGCAAAGGGCCGGCGTGGCCATAGCCGGATATATGGGCGATATGAAAGTAAACGTCCTGACAATCCTTCAAAATATGGTCAACGGCGCGATCGACATCATAAACAAGTTTATCGGCTTACTGAACAAGATTCCTGGTGTCAGCATTGACGCGGTCGAACAAGTAACCTTCGCCACAACAGCGAAGGCGGAAAATGAAGCCGCAAAGCAAGCCAGAGCAGACGCCTTGAACAAGTACGAATCGGACATCAAAGCCGCACAGGCCCAGCGTGACGCCACCTATTCGGCGGCGAAAAAAGAACTTGCTGACGCTACGGCCGCACTGTCTAAGACCTATGCCAACGCCAAAGCGGAAGCCGCACAGGCAAAAACTAACGCCGCTACGAATTGGAATGTCGACAGCGCGAACGGCGCTGGAACGAACGACGTTGGAAAGGTCGGTTCTGTCGATTCTGTTGGAAAGATTGAAAGCGACGTAAATATCGCTGATGAAGATCTGAAATTCCTTCGCGACGTGGCCGAAATGCGCTATGTCCAGAACTTCGTCACCTTGACGCCAACTGTGGCTGTCGAAGCCCAGATCAGCGAAAAGGTCGACGTCGACGAAGTCGTCGAACGAATCGAAAGCAAGCTGGAAGACGAATTCACAGCGGCGGCGGAAGGAGTGTATAACTAATGAGCAACTACCGAATGACACTAATCGTCGGCGGACGGGAAATCAACATTCCCGTCCTTCCGGCGAAACTGAACGTGTCTTCGCCTGGGAAAAATGAGCGCGTGACAGTGCTTGACCTGGGCGAAGTACTTCTTTTACGCAAAAAGGGCCTTCGGATTCTGTCCTGGGAAAGTTTCTTTCCGGCCGATTCCGCGCCGTACACTACCGGACAGGTTCGGGACCCTATTTCTATTATTCAGGCAATCCAGAAAGCCAGGGACAGCAAGACACCGGTCCGCTTCCTGATAACAGGAACAGACCTGGACTGCAATATTCGAATGGGGATCGAATCCTTCGAATACGAAGAACGGTCCGGCGAACTGGGCGACCTGTACTATACGATCAAACTGTACGAATGGAAAGACACGTCGCCGAAGAAAATTGTCCTTCCGGAAGAAGAAGAAACACCGGCGAAAACCCAGGAACCGGCCAGGGCCGGAAAGCCTGAAAAGAAATCGAAAACCTATACGGTCAAAAAAGGCGACTGCCTGTGGAATATCGCGAAGAAATTCTATGGCAAGGGAAGCGACTATACGAAAATCTATAACGCCAACAAGGGGACGATCGGAAAAACCCGAATCTGATCTACCCTGGCCAGGTTTTCACAATTCCATAATGGCCATTCGTATTCAATACCAGAATAACGTCACAGGCGCGGCGTTCGATATAACGACGCTTGTCAGTGGCGCGAAATGGTCGACAAAACGGTCCGGTTCCCCGCTTCCCTGGAACTGACCGCCATTGTCAACGACGAAATACAGTGGAGCCACGGCGGAATCGTCACCCTGTTAGACGATAAAACCGGACTGTTTTATGGCTACGTCGTAAAAATCAGCCAGAACGAAAAGGAACAGGTTCAGATCACGGCTTACGATCAGACCTGGTATTTGAAGAAGAACAAGGAAACCTATGTTTTCAAGGGGAAAACGTGCGGATCAGGTATTGAAGCAGATCGCCGAAGACTTCAAATTGAAGACCGGAAGCCTGGCAAACACCGGATATTCTATCCCGTCTATGATTGAAGACGGCCAGACGCTTTTCGATATCGTCTTGAAGGCCCTTGACCACACCCTGATCAATACGGGGAAAATGTTCGTCCTGTGGGACGACTTCGGGAAACTGACCTTGACAGACGTCGAAACGGCGAAACTGGACCTTTTTGTCGGCGACGGCAGTCTGGCGACAGGCTTCACCTACTAATCAGAAATTGATTCCGAAGCCTACAACAAGATCAAACTGGTCAAGGACAACAAGAAGACCGGAAAACGTGACGTTTATATCTTCCAGGATTCTAAAAATATGACCTTGTGGGGTATTCTGCAAGACTATGAAGTGGTTGACGAAGACATGAACGAAGCCCAGATCAAGAAACGCGGCGGACAAATGCTGGAACTATACAACAGACCGAAGCGATCTTTCAGCGTCAGCGCAATCGCGGACCTGTCAGTCAGAGCCGGCCGCGCCTTGTATATCGGGATCGGCGCCGTGGGCGTGAAATCCTTCTTCATAGTCGAAGAAGTCACGCACGACCTTTTGAAAGAAACAATGTCCTTGAAATTAAAGGTGGTGTAATATGGGACTTCTTGAAACTATGAAACGAGTCGCACAAGCGACCAGCGACGCCGGTATGCCGACGGCTTTTCTGTTCGGTTCCGTGACGAAGACGTCGCCCATTGACGATCCGCGTCGACAACCGCTTCGACATATCCGGCGACGCTATTGTGGTTATGAAGGAATTCCAGGCCGGCTTCTATCCTACCCACTACCACACCGGCGTCAAGGGTAGCCCTTCCACCGAAGAAAAGTCAGGCGGAAGCGGCGACGCGTCCTTCGCGGCACATTCCCACACCTTGAAAAGCAACTACCAGACCAACACCGACGCAAAGTCCGAATATTATTACGGCCTGGCCGTCGGTGACAAAGTGGTCCTTCTGCGAAATGCTGGCGGACAGGCGTTCCTTGTCCTGGGAAGGGTGTGATTTTATGATACCGAACGCGTTAAACGTAACGATCGGCGAAGACGTGGAGGTTCAGACCGCCGCCGAAGCGCCGACAAGAACATTCAAAATCGACTTTGACGCCGGCCGCGTCGGTGGCTTCTGTGATGAAACGGAAGCCATGAAACAGGCCATTTACAAGATACTGCAAACAGAACGCTTCGAATACCTGATCTATTCCTGGAATTACGGAATTGAACTGAACGCCGTTGTCGGGAAAAGCTATCAAGTGTTTGCAAGTGAAATAAAACGTGTAATTCGCGAAGCCCTTCTGGCAGACAGCCGGATCACCGACGTCACAGACTTCGAAGTGGCCCAGATTGACAAAAGAACCGCTTCCGTGAAGTTCACGGCCGAAACTATCTTCGGCGAAATACCTATTGAAAGCGAGGTGAACGCGAATGTATGAGGATATGACCTTCGAAAACATTATGGACCGCTGTCTGGATCGCGTGTCTTCTTCTATCGACAAACGCGAAGGTTCCGTCGTATATGACGCAATCGCGCCGGCGGCGGCTGAACTGGCGATCATGTATATCGAACTGGCCTACCTTATGGACCGCGCTTTTCCTGATACGGAATCCGGCGACGACCTGACGAAGAAAGTTCGCGAAAGAAGTATCTTCCGAACACCGGCAACCGCCGCAATTCGAAAGGGCTATTTTGAAGACGGAAACGGCGCCGCTATGGACGTACCGATCGGAACGCGTTTTTCCGGTGACAATCTGAACTATACCGTCACCGAAAAGATCGCAACCGGACAGTTTCGCCTTCTGTGCGAAACGCCAGGCGCGGCCGGCAACCAGTACCAGGGAAACCTTTTCCCGATCGACTACGTGGAAGGACTGGGCGCGGCCAGACTTGCGGACATTCTGATCAACGGTGAAGACGAAGAAAGCGACGAAGACCTTCTTGACCGCTATATGGACAGCTTACAGGCCCAGGCATACGGCGGAAACAAGGCCGACTATAAAACAAAGGTCGAACTTCTTCAAGGCGTCGGCGCCGTCAAAGTGTTCCCTGTGTGGAATGGCGGCGGAACCGTGAAGATCGTCTTTGTAAATAGCGACTGGGGAATCCCTTCTTCCGACCTTGTCAACAGCGTTCAAACAGCCGTCGATCCGGTTCAGAACCAGGGCGTCGGTGACGGTATCGCCCCGATCGGACACGTCGTCACAGTCGAAGGCGTGACCGGAACCACGATCAACGTGTCTTTCACGCTGACTTTTTCCGGTTCGGCCACCTGGTCGACCGTCGAAACGTCTGTGAAGAAAGCTATTCAGGACTACTTTGACAGCCTGGCCAAAACCTGGGGCGAACAAGAAAACCTTGTCGTCCGCGTCAGCCAGATCGAAACAAAGGTCCTGAACGTCGAAGGCGTGATCGACATCACCGGAACCAAAATCAACGGCGGAACACAGAATATTTCCCTGGCTTCAAATGCGATTCCGGTTCTGGGGGTGGTGACAAATGGTTCTTAAAGAATACTGGCCGCGCTGTCTGCAAGAACTGATCGAATTTCAGCAGATCGCCAACGCGGAACAACCTGAATTCGAAAAAGGTCGTCAGTGACGTAAAATCGGCCGCTGACGACTTCTTTCTGGTGTCCCTATCCGAATATGGGTGCGAACGCTGGGAAAAGATTCTGGGGCTTTCTGTGGAGCCTGGGCACACATTACAGGACCGCCGCGACCGAATCCTGATTAAGTACCTGGATCAGCTTCCCTATACTTACAGGACACTTTTGAAATACCTTGCAACGGTCAGCGAAGACTTCACAGTCACCCTAAACGAAAACGCCTACGATCTATATATCAGAATCCGCCTGGAAGGCTACGCCCAACGCGACGCCCTGGCGGCGACCCTGGGACAAATGATTCCGGCGAATCTGGTTCTTCGCTTACGGACGGATATTCCACAAGATGATCAGCCGGCCAAAACGGCCGCCTGTTCCGCTATGGCTACAATGAACCGGCACAAATACACGCCGGCAACGTAAGGAGGAAAAACGAATGGCAAAATTCAAGTCTATTGTCACGGACGGCGGAAGCGAAGCCCTAACGGCCCTTATCGCGTCCGGACAAAAATTGATACTGACACGCGCGGCCGCCGGAAGCGGCGTCGCCCAGGTCAGCCCGAATACATTGACCGATCTTGTAAACGCGGAAAACGTCAGCGCCAGCCTGTCCGAAAAGGAACTGGTCGAAGGTTCGCCTTCGATCATGCAAATTCCGGTACAGGTGACAAACGAAGGTCTGGAAGCGAGTGTCTGGATCAGGGAAATCGGTGTCTTCGGCCTGGACATCAGCGGAAACGAAATTCTTTTCTGTTATGGCTGGCTTAACGGCGAAGACAGCGACAACGTCCTTCCGGCGACAACCTTTGAAGAGGACGCCGACACGGTCCACATTCACGACCTGGCCGTCTTTATCACCAACCAGGAAGCGGCGGCCGTGTCTGTCCAGGTGGGCGTCGGTTCCTTTGTAACAACCGCACAAATGACCGCGTACGCCGCGCCTGTGCTTCATACCCAGGCCGCGACAACGATTAACGAAACGACCGGCGAAACCACGGAACAGGTTCAACGACGCCAGGACAACGATATTCAGTCGATCCTTGAACAGTTGAACACCGGATTCACCGGGACAACCGTCACACACACTTTCGTTTCTGCACAGCTTCAATACTGGAAAGGCTACGACGGAACAGGAATTCCGGAAGGTATTCTGGATCAATCCCTGAACCGTCTTTATTTATGACCAGAATCGGCGCCACGCCGTCGGAAACATCTTGCCTTATATCGAACCTATTCACGGAAATTCGGCCCGTCTGTGGCCACTGTGAGGGCGACAGCGTGGTCCTGTGTGGCGTAACCTACGAAGGACAGGAAGAAACCGTCGTCCTTCGTGATTATGGCTTCGACTATTCCGGCGATCCGGAAACCATCGAAAATATCCGAAAGCGAAGGTGTATCTATGGGAACAAGAAGAAACTACCAGCGGACTTCAAATAAAAATGATAGTCCGCTTCACGTTCTTCCGGTGGCCGAAAGGCTGATCGACTACACCCTGGACCTGACCGACAACGCGAAACGCTTTCCGAAGCGTGTCCGTTTTTCGATCACAAACAAGATTCAGGGCCACGTCATGGCCATATATGACGGCCTACTGGAAGCAAACGAAATATTTCCGATCCGCACAGAAGCGGACCGTACAGAACGGCTTCGTCTACAAAGGGCCGCCTTGACCGAGTGCAAGAAACTGCTTCACATGATCGAATTATCGAAGAAGCGAAGCTATATCGACAAGGACACCTTTGACTATTGGACGAAGTTGACCCTGGACGTTAAGTTCATGACCGCAAAATGGTACAAGGCCGAACAGGACACCGCCGAAGCGATCGCCCCATCGGACCCTATACCGGAAAGCGTGTAATGATATTTAGGGAATGACCTGTTACCCCGAACGCCGGCAACGCGAACAATGCGCGCAATGTCAACACGGACGGCAGTCTGAACAACAACAACGCGTACAATGGCAACAATGGCGTTCGGCCGGATTTGGTGGAAAACGCGACCGAGTAAGGCGAAGAACCTGAAAACAGAGTACCCCAACAAAGGAGGTCATTTCCTTCCGAAGTGCCGGAAAGGCCACGGTAAACACAAGATTGACGACGAATGGCCTTCCTACTGTGACGGCCGGACTGTAAGCGTCAAGGAGGATTTTTATTTTGAGCGAAGACCAGACATTGAATCTTTCTGACTTCGCGAAGGTGATCGACTTTAACAGTCTATATCAATCGTATACAGAAGCGCGCAAAGGTAAACGGTGGAAATATGCGGTCTGCAAATACGAAGTGAACGTCTTGGAAAATCTTATGTTCGTTCACTTTATGTTATCGGCCCACAAATACCGCCTGTCGCCTTATAACTGCTTCATTGTGAAAGAACCGAAAGAACGGCTGATCATGTATAACAGCTTCCGCGACAAAATCGTTCAGCACAGTCTTTGCGATAATGTCCTGGAACCGTACCTTTCGAAAACTTTCATATACGACAGCTACGCAAGCCAGAAAGGCAAAGGAACGCACTTCGGACTTGACCGCCTGAAATATTTTATGTCGAGGTACTACCGACAGAACGGGGCGGACGGCTGGGTCCTGAAATGCGATATTCGAAAGTATTTTTACAGTATCAATCACGACGTTCTGAAAGAACAGCTTCGCCGGCTTATCAAAGACCGCGACGTCTTGTGGCTTCTGGATATGATCATAGATTCCACCGAAGGACCAGGAATCCCGATCGGAAACCATACTTCACAGTGGTTCGCCGTTCTGTACCTGTCCGGAATGGATCACATGATCAAGGAACGTCTGGGAATCAAAATGTACGGCCGCTACATGGACGACTTCTATTTGATTCACCACGACAAGGACTATCTTCGTTATAGCCTGGAAGAAATCAAGAAGTATCTGGTCCCTTTAGGACTGGAATTGAATCAAAAGACGGCCATTTTCCCCTTAACCCAGGGAATCGACTTCCTGGGATTTAGGACCTATCTGACCGACACCGGAAAAGTCGTCAGAAAAGTCCGCCGTGAAAGCAAGAACCGAATTCAAAGGAAATTGAAGAAATATCGCCACCTTCTGGACGAAGGTCGGATCGACTTCGAAACGATTCTTCAATCCTATTCTTCGTGGACCGGTCACGCCGAACACGGCAACAGTTACCACTTGATCAGGAAGACGGACGACCTGTTCTTCAACCTGTTCAAGAATGAATTGGAGGGATTAACCTATGGCAAAATTACTATCCGCTTTGCCCGTTGGAAGCGTCGTCAAGTCGACGAACACGAAATACAATGGGAAAGTGATCAGGTGGATCGTGGGAACCCAGGACACAGCCAACGGCCGAACGGGCCTGGTAGCCGAGAAAATGATCACCCTGAAATGCTTCGACGCGAAGGAGTCTTCGAACCCGAACAGTAGCCGTCAAAGCTACGGAAACAACCGCTATTCCCAGTCTAATATCGACCAGTGGTTGAACAGCCAGGACGCGGCCTGGTATTCCGCGCGTCACAGCTACGACGCACCACCGAATAACGCCAACGTGTGGAGCAACTACAACGAATACGACACCGAAGCCGGATTCCTGTCTAACTTCGAAGCAGACTTCCGAAAAAGCTATCCTGGACGCCGTGATCCGTGTCGCGAAGAATACCGTCACCGACGGCGGCGGTTATGAAGACATTACCCGAAAGGTCTTTCTTCTGTCAAATACCGAAGTCGGCCTGTCCAACGAAAACGGCGTGGCCGAAGGGGCCCTGTGGTCCTACTTTTCCAGCGCCGCGCGCCGCCAGTGCTACCCGACCGCCGAAGCTGTCAGCAATTCGGAATATACAAGTTCCAGTCTGAACGCGTCTTCTTATTGGTGGTGGTGGCTTAGAACCCCGTACGCCAGCAGCGCGAACGGTGCGCGCAATGTCAGCACGGACGGCAGTCTGACGGCAGCAACGCGTACTATGGCAACTATGGCGTTCGGCCGGCTTTGTATTTGGAATCTGGGAATCTGGTATCCGATTCAACAGACACCGACGGGGCCTATATCTTACAGTGGAACCAGCCGCCGTCTGATCCTTCTTCTATTTCCTACGGCACACCGCAAGCCGGAAACAGCCTGGTTCTTTCGACGGGCGGTTCTACCGATCCGGAGGGCGACGCCATTTCCTACGTCTGGGAAAGGAAGATTGATTCCGGTACTTATGTCCAGTTAGGGATCACCACGGCGAAGACCTTCACCGACACAGTTCCGACGTCCGGCACAACTTACACGGCGCGCGTGAAGGCAGTCGACGCGAACGGCCTTGAATCCGGTTACTGCACCGGATCGGCAAAAACCATTTCCTACAACACGCCGCCCGTGATCAGTGGGTCGGATCAAAATCTGGGATCAAAAACAGCGCCGTTTACATACCAGTACACGGTCACAGACGCCCAGGCGGCCACCCAGACGATCACGGTCACGGAAAAACTGACCAACGGAACCCAGACGATCACGCTTCGCACCTATACAGCGACCAGCGGCGCCCAGAATACCGTCAACCTGTCCAGTGTATGGCTTCCGCTTCTTTCCGGAACCCACGTCCTGACGATCACGGCCACCGACAGCGCCGGCGGAAGCGCAACGCGAAAGATCACATTCAGCCGCACCGTCAGCCGTATCGCGGCGGCGCGCGCGTTCAATACGGACGCCCTGGTTCAGAAGGTCTTTGTTTCCCTTTATCCGGCGCCGATTCCGGCGGACGCTACCCTTCACCTGGAAGTCACGAACAATCCGTTCGACGCTTCGCCGGTGTGGGTAGACATCACTGACAAGGCGAACAGACTTGTCCACGTCTTCACGAATACGACCGCCGCGAAAGGCTATGGTCTGGGCTATCGCTTCTATATCACGAAGGGAACCCAGGAAATCGAAATCACCCAGGCGACGATCCGTTTCGCCTAAACGAAAGGAGGAATTCGAAATGTTTGACCCTACACAATGCGAAAGCGTGAGCATGGCCCAGGCAAAAAGCCCAGGAAGAACAAAATCCTGTCAATGCCGCCTTGCGCGCGACTTCGATCGCCTTCGTCACTTTGGCCGAAGCCGGCCAGATCGACGACACAACCGCAACGGAAAACGTCAGCCAGTTCGCCCCTGGACCTATCCTGTGGCGTATGCTGTCGGCAATATCCGCCAGTATAACGGCGAACTTTTCCGCTGTGTTCAGGCCCACACTTCACAAGCCGACTGGACGCCTGACGCCACTGCTTCCCTTTGGAAGAAAATCGGTGATCCGACGGAAGAATGGCCGGCCTGGTCCCAGCCGATCGGCGCCCATGACGCTTATAACAGCGGCGACAAAGTGTCCCACAACGGGAAACACTGGACATCTAACATTGACGCGAACGTCTGGGAGCCTGGCGTCTATGGCTGGACGGAGGTGACAAAATGATCGAAGGAATCATTGTCGGCATTCTGTCGCTGATCGGTACACTGGCCGGAACCTACTTCGCAAACCGAAAAAGTTCCGCCCTTATTGCCTACCGTCTGGAACTTCTTGAAAAGAAGGTCGACAAACACAATTCCGTCGTGGAACGAACCTTCAAACTGGAAGAACAGACGGCCGTTATTGAAGAAAAAATCAAGGTCGCGAATCACCGTATAGAGGACCTGGAAAACCGGTGAAATCGCGCAAAAAGAAACGCGAGTTTTCCAAAATCATTATAACCATAGTCGGAGCCGTCACGCTTGTCGTGTCGGCTTTTACTATGGCCGTTGTATGGAAAACAAGCGACACCGCGCCCCTGGCGTATCTGATCCCTTCGGTCTTCGGTGAACTGGCCACCGCGACCGGCTTCTATTTCAGCAAAGCGAAGGCCGAAAACCGGATCAAACTTCGGAAATTATATGGTCCTGAAATCTACAATGACACGAAGGAGGTATAAACGTGTTTAACGCATTACTTGAAAACCTGACAAATATCGGCTGGGCTATGCTGGATCTTTCCTGTGTGCATACCTGGCAAACGTCGCCTTTTTTTCCCTGTGGTATAACATCAAAATCAGGAAGGAAGACTTCGACCGCGAAAAAGCTGATCGCAAGCGGCTTGAAAATCCTTGTTTTCGTCGTCGGCCTGACGCTTCTGTGTACGGCTATTACTGCACTTCCGATTTTTGCAAACGAAGTCGGCTGGGCTATTCCTGACGAATACACGGACATTTTCGCCGACCTGGTCATCATTGGCGCCGTTCTGCTTGTGTCCTGTAAATACATCAAGGAAGCCTTCACGAAGTTCGTTGCTATTTTGAACACCGGTTCCGTGGAAAATGTGGAAAACGTATCGGAGCCGGAAGAACCAACGCCGGAAAGGTCCAGATCGGCTTCATGGCCGGAAATGGAGGGAACGAAAATGAGTAACAGCAAACTTGTAAACTATACGCGCATTTCCCCGAATAAGAACAGCCCCAGAAACCACGCGATCGACACGATCACGATCCACTGTGTCGTCGGCCAGTGTTCGGTCGAAACCCTCGGGAACGTGTTCGCGCCCACTTCCAGACAGGCGTCTTCAAACTATGGGATCGGCTACGACGGCAAAATCGGAATGTATGTGGAAGAAAAGGACCGTTCCTGGTGTAGTTCTTCCGCGTCCAACGATAACAGAGCGATCACGATCGAAGTCGCGTCCGATACAAAGCACCCTTACGCAGTCAATGAAAAGGCGTTCGCCGCGCTTCTTGACCTGGTGACTGACATCTGCAAGCGAAACGGGATCAAACGCCTTGTGTGGTCCACCAACAAAAAGGACCGTATGAATCACCTGAACGGGTGCAATATGACCGTTCACCGCGATTATGCAAACAAGGCTTGTCCTGGCGACTACCTGTATAACCGCCACGGTGAAATCGCGGCCGAAGTCAACCGCCGCCTGGGCGCCAGTGCCGAAAGGCCGGCAGAGAATAAACCGGCCACTGGCGAAGTGATCCACACTGTCAAAGCTGGCGAAACACTGTCGAAGATCGCCCAGAAGTACGGGACGACCTATCAGAAGATCGCGGCTTATAACAGGATCGCAAACGCGAACCTGATCCGCGTCGGCCAGAAAATCAAAATTCCGGCAGACACCCAGGCCGCCCAGTCTTTCAAGAAGGGTGATAAAGTAAAGGTCCTGAAAGCTGTCACCTACACAGGGAAAGCCTTCAAGACCTACTATGACAAATATGACGTGATCGAAGCCGCCGGCGACCGTGTGGTCATTGGTATCGGAAAGACAGTCACAGCGGCCGTCAATGCGGCAAACCTGAAAAAAGCATAGCGGCAAAAGGAAAGCGGCCAGGGATATTCCCTGACCGCCTTTTTTTATTTTCCGGTGACCATTGAAAGAGCCGACACGAAAAGGTCCTGTCGCGCGACTGAAAACTGATATGTCTTCGATCCGGCCTGTACGACGACAGAGCCGTCGACAGGTGTCACCGCTGTCAATGCTGAAATCTTACATTCGAAACCGGCCTGGTTATGAATGAAGACGATCCGCCTATTCGTTAAAACGATAGCGCCTGAATAGGTTTCTGTCACTTCGCCGTAAACCGTCCGACTGGAACCGCCGCCAGTGCTTACCGACACGCCCTTCGCAACGCGGACACGGACGCCAGCACCGCTTCCGGTTCGGCCGACAGCCTTGTTCTTCGTGACAATCTTCGTCGCCGGCGCGTAATAGTGGGCGACTTCGCCTTCTTCCAAAAGAACCGGCGTCCCCGTTACAACAGGAAGTTCGCCCTGTGCGATCGCTGAAATCGCGTTTTCTTCCATGAACGGCGTGTTTTTGGCCACTTGTGCCGCCTGTCTGGCTTCATTCTGCTTCTTGACCTTGTTCGCACTGAAAAACAGCCCAACGGTGACAATGGTCAAGACGACGATCCAGCCCCACAATGATACTTCCGGAACCGCAATCGACACAATCACCAGGATCAGATCGACAATCGCGGCCAGGATTCCGAATATAATAGCGACTATTCGCATTATATCCCCCCCTTCCTACTTGTAAACTTTATAAGGTTCTGACCTTTAACACAATTATACGTGAAAATGTGTTAAAAAAACAAGAATGACGCTGAACATTAACACAAAATTTTCGGGAAGGAGGTCACAACTTGAAAATCTATGACTATAAAGGCCGGAAGAACATCAGCGGAAACAGAATCCGCGAAGCACGATTGAAGAAGCGGCTGTCACAGGCCGACTTCGCCGCCAAACTACAAATAGCCGGAATCACTATGGAGCGCGACAGCGTCAGCAGAATCGAAATCGGAACGCGCTTCGTCGCCGACTATGAACTTATGATAATAGCTGAAATCCTGGACGTAACCGTCGACTGGTTACTGTCCGAAGACTGCGAATAACACAACGGACCACTGGCGAACTTCTTTGAACCGCCAGGGTCTTTTATTTTTTTGTTCCCCCCTTGACAATATAATACCGGTATTATATAATATTCGACAGAAAGAGGTGACTACACTATGGCACAAGCGCAAATTGAAGCGAACAAACGCTTCCGAAAGAAATCCTATGACCGAATCGAAATAACAGTTCCAAAAGGCGACAGAGAAAAGATCGTTCAAGCCGCCAGCGCGGCCGGTATGAGTGTAAACGCTTTTATCAAAGAAGCACTGGTCGAATATATCGCCCGCACAACCAAACAATAAAACGAAAGCCCTGTCCATGAACGGACGGGGCTTTTTTTGCATATCAGGAGGAATCAAAATGAAAAAGCGCAGATTCAAACACCTGTCCTGGACTGACAGGCTGAAAATAGAAACAATGTTAAAGGACAAGCGCCACAAACAGGAAATCGCTGACGAAATCGGCGTTCACCTGAAAACGATCTACAACGAAATCAAGCGTGGCCGTTATATTCATACGAATTCCGACCTGACCGAAGAAGAAAGATACAGTCCGGAAATGGCCGAAGTGGCTTACCGTGAACACCTGGCCGCAAAAGGTCCGGACTTGAAAATCGGGAACGACCACGAACTGGCCCAGCATATCGAAAAGAAAATCGCCGAAGACGGTTATTCGCCGGCCGCCGTCTTGGGTGAAATTAAGGAACAGGGCCTTGAATTCAAAACGTCGATCTGTGAATCGACCTTGTATTCTTATATCGACAAGGGCGTCTTTTTTGACTGTCACGAACAAGAACCTTCCTGTCAAAGGCCAAAAGAAACGCCCGTATAACAAAGTCAAGAGGGCGAAGCGGCCGCCGGCTGGAACCAGTATCGAAAACCGCCCGAAAGAAATCGACGATCGCGCGGTCGTTGGTGACTGGGAAATGGACTGTGTCGAAGGCAAGAAGAAAACAAAGAAAACCCTTCTGGTTCTGACCGAAAGAAAGTCCAGACGGGAAATCATTCGTCCTATGCGCGACCAGACCGCCCGAAGCGTGGTCCGCGTCCTGGATAGCCTTGAACGTGAATACGGCGCAAATTTCAGCAAAATCTTTCGAACGATCACTGTCGATAACGGTTCCGAATTCGCTGACTGTGCCGGAATGGAAAAGTCCTGTCGCCGCAAAGGCAACAGGACAAAGATATACTATTGTCACCCCCTATTCGTCATATGAAAGAGGATCAAACGAAAATGTAAATAAAATGATCCGCCGCTGGTTCCCGAAAGGAACAGACTTCCGAAAAGTTACCGCGAAAGCGATCCAGAAAGTCGAAGACTGGATCAATAACTATCCCCGTGAAATACTGGGCTTC
>VOFC01004553.1_pt1 | contig 40256 bp, 70 predicted proteins | sample 5384161 | NCBI WGS metagenome assembly VOFC01 (sample SAMN12384722, study PRJNA508395) | human gut metagenome | isolation source: healthy gut B | host: Homo sapiens
ATAAAATATGTACTCTCACCATCAATGAGCGGAAGTGTCGGTTCGACCCTGTGTATCTGATAATTCGTCTTTGAATACCAGCTGTGTACCACAGTTCCCGGCGGCATCAGTCTGTTAGAATATCTTACTGACCTGTCTTTATTAAATTCTACCTCTGAACCATAACCATATGAATCAGACATAAATTCTTCCCAATATACTGTCCAAGTATCATTTACCATATTTCTACATCACTTTCGATCAAAATCTTCTTCAAGAATCAGCCTGTATTGACTCAAAAACCATCCCACAACACTCTCATTATTATCATTATGATGTCCGTGTGAGCCTTTTCCATATACTTCTACACCTTCTGATTTCAGATGTTCAAGTATATTTTTATATCCATCTGTATCATAATCATCTTCATATAAATATGAAACTATGAATTTAGTATGGGACCAGTCAGCTTCATCAAATCTTTCCCACATTCTTTTATTAAATTCTTCTACACTCTTTTTCGATAATGAACCATAATTTTTCAACAACAGATCAAGCGATGTCGGAAATCCTCCCCGGGTCTAAGAAGTCTTTCGTTTTCTGCAACGACTCAAGCTCTGTAAGCGGCTTTGCCAAGATCAGCGTACGTGGGCTTAATTTTGATCCAAAATAAAGCGAGCCAAACGTGCCCATTGACATTCCGGAAATAATGACATCAGATTTCTTAAACTGCATTTCTTTAATCGTTTTTTCAATTTTTTTTCAGACAGCTTTTCCTCCAGATCAGCATTATCTATGTAAAAAGCGCCACCCTCAAGCCTTGGATCCGTTATAAGCATAAAAAGGACATCCCAGCTTTCTCATCATGTTGTAGCCCTCAAACCCTTCCTGCTTACGGTATCCGGAAAAATAAATAGCAAGAGGTGGTTTACAATCTCCTTTATCCAGATATGTAAATATCTCCTCACCATGTGATGAGATGATCCTCTCTCCGCCCGGAAGAAAATAACCTATATCCTGCCTGGAATATCTGTCATGCAGTGATATGACCTCAAAGGGTTCCCTGTCCTTTTGCCAGAACAGAAACAAACACCGGACCTTCAAACTCATCATTGTCAATAGTCACTATCCCGTCTAATTCATCCTGGCTGAATTTCCACACTCTTTGGATATCACCGATGGAACCATTATAGAATTTATATATATGCAGCTTTACCTCTACAGAACCTGTTCTTCTGTGTTCGAAGTATAAATCAATATTCTGCCTGTCAAACACCGGAATATTTGATTTCCAGAACACTACCTGTGAAAATGTGTCTCCAAAGTCTCCTTCTAAAAGTACGTGTCATAGTTTCCTTTAAATCTGACTGAACCTTTAAAAGACTGACCCACTGATATATGCTCCGGCTTAAACTTTTCACCATACGGCTGTCTATAATACTTTGCTGCCTCCTTCTCAAGAAAAAACCTGCACATCTCCTGAATAAAGAAAAAGTCCTGATCTCTCATTAAAATAATCCTGGGTAACACTGTTTTGCAGCTTTGCATTCTCTGTAGCAAAAAAGACTGTACGCTCTTGTAAGCTTATCCAGTGCCTGTTTTTCCTTATAGGTTATATCTCTATCTAAAATAACGATATCTACCTGTTTAGACGGAAAGACTCCTGTATTTTTATAATCCTCCCACTCAACAAAATCCGGAATACTGTATTTAGCTGTCCTATCCTCGTTTCCAATATACAAAATCTGAATACTATTCAACTATACCTAACACCTTTCGCCATTTATCAAGTAATACTTCTGTTTTATAGTTTTTCCTGCTTCATAAACATGCCACAAGCGCTGCATTCCAATTTTCCAGACTATCAAGATAAAATGCCAGACTTGTGCCTATCTGATCATGATCATCTATGATTATGCCATTTTGACCATCATGCAGGAACTGATCCTCTGAAAAACTAATACGCGGAACACCCTTACTTATTGTCGTTATATAAAGGAAAACATCAACCACTCCCCGCAGATCCAATATAACTCTTTGCTCATTGATACACTTGCTTATAGTTCTCTCATCCACGCACACATCAATAAAAAATCTCTGTTTGATCCTTTTTTCATTTTCATCAATATTGTCCGCTTTACTTACCCATCCTGTATCGTATCCATATTCCTTTAAAAATACCGGCAAGCTCTTTACGGATATTATCTTCATGCCCCCACTGTGCATTTCTTGTAAAAATATGCACCATTGCAAGATCGTTAATACACAAATACTCTGATACCTTGCGGATAATTGCTCTATACACAGCAGCATCCAGTCCATCTATCGGGATCAGAATATTCTGAACCTTTAACTGCTGGCTTATACCAAAATCCATCCGCGTGTCATACGGTGGAATATCCATAATACTAAGGTTCTCGTCAGACAAATTATCCTTTATGATTTTTGTCGTATGCTCTGAATCAGTGATAATATACTCAGAAGCTTTCAGATAACTTTTAATACCATTGATTTTCGAATAATCATATCTTTCTTCAAAAATGTATAAACTACCTTTCTTCCTCTGAGTACTTCTCCTAAAACATTCATATGTAAGCTATGAGCTGCCACGAAGAAAGTATCCTTCGTCCCTGTCTCATTAACAAAACCAGACATTACCTCCTGTATCACCTCATCAAGTGAGCCGTATGACAGCTTGCAAAATTGCTTTTTCTCCTGTTTTAGTGTCGTACATAGGATACGAGGGATTGACCATCACACTGCCATCTGATGCATTTACCCTGAGCTTCCAGATCGTGTTTTCCATCAGATATTCCTGATATTTCATCTGTCCGTTTTCATAAATAATAGTTGAAGATACAAAGCCTCTGTCATCATAATAATTTCTTCGGCAGATCTGTCCTCCCTCGTACATATCTATAATTATAGGGTTTCCATCCTCGCCAAACTCAACCTGGGCATATTTCTGTCCATCGTACAAGGCGACAATTGAGAATGGTGAATATACAAACTCCACACCCTCTGGCCATTTAATATCATGATATGAAAGCACAGCCATTTTGGTTCTCTTAACCTGAGCGATCGCATCAAAACAAGACCAGTATGGCGAACGATACATTCCCTGTCTATGAGCGAAATGTCTGAAATTCGGCGAATACCCAAGTAAAACTATCCTGTACTTCACATCAACATTTCTGTGGAAAAGCGTAATCTGTTTATTGTCTCATCAAATTCCGATTTCATTCTCCGTCTGTACCATTGCTGTTCATTTTCAATCCATGAATTTTCTTTATACCATGCCGGCACAAAAATATAACATTAAAATTCTCCTTATACTATATAAATGGATGATATCTGTCCATATTTCTATAAACCTCAGCCTCTCTGTATAACGATATCCAAATACCTGTCGACATCATTATAGAACACGGTAACATTGCCAGTGTCGAATCAATATATCCGCCAAATTGGAGAAAGAGGGTACTCCCTGACATATACATATGATTATCGAACTGTAGATAGAAAATCTGATCACTGTACCTACGAGATATCTGCTGGTCGGCTTTCCTGCATATATATCCAGAATAGAATCCCCTGATTTCAACAGGTTCTCGGCTTCCCTGCCCGGTGTCAGCATTACCAATGAAAATAAAATAGTAAGTATTACAATGATCACCAGATAAACTATAATTCCCCAAAGCAGCTGTAAGCCTTAGATTTTCAACAAGCCACGCAAGCCTTTGATCATGCGGATGCAGATAGTACAGACCTGAACAGACAAATTGTGGCAGCATAAATACCGCCGAGGTGAACATAAGCGGCATTGCCCCAACAGGATTTAATTTATATGCCAGATAATTCTTATCTGCATAAATATTATTTATGGATACTCTCTGTACCGCTATTCTCTTTTCCGTTGTTTCTATTACTATCATAACAGCGATCTCAACTACACCGATAATTACAGGCAACACCAGTCTTTCTGCTTTCTGCCCCGCAAACATATTCATCATTCCATCTACAATATTTATCATGAATACACTCATGCGCCCACCGATACCATATTTTGTTGTCCGGTCACACATATATACCACTATAAGCATACCTGCTATAAGCTGTATAAACACTATAACTTTAGTAATAAATAGCATCTGAGCGTCCATGTCCTTGTATACAAATGTCTGAACCTTCTGATATGCCGGATAAATGCAATTACCATCATAAAAAACAGTGTCCATATATTTAGTTTTCTGGGCGATATCTTTCGTGAACTGTCTAATGATATTATCGCCACCATTAATACTGCGAGTATTGAAGCAATCATATATGGCCACAATCCCAGAATAAACAATGAACAGTTTTCATATCTCCTGATAACGCCTGCAGCAGAATAGATTGTGCGTCAACACTCACATCTTCATATGCCTTCAGATCAATTCCATATAATGGGATATTTCTGCCAATCATGTATACAAGCATTATTATCAGAGAATACAATATTTTATACACTAATATATGTTCTTTTTTGTCTCTTCTCTATCAATGATTTCCTCTTTCTTTGAATAGTATTAGTGACCATCCATTATAGATGGTCACTAACATTATAAAACAATATTTTTGGTATTGCTATTTATTATTTCTCATCAGTATTATCCTCTGAGTTGTCACCCTTTTCCGGTTTTTCTTCTTCGGTTATCATAAACACCCTTTCCAGTGATAGCTGCAACTGCTGCTGCAATCCACCACCACCATGTTCTGATACCATCCTTGGCCGTTCCGCCTGCTGCAAGAGGCGTATCCTCATCTTCAATGTTATGGATATCAGCTTCATCCTCATTTACTGCAAGAGGAACCTGTGGATCCTGAATTGGTGTATTATCATCCTGTGCTGCCGGTACCGTTGGAGTTGCAGGAGTTGCTGCTGCAGGTGCAGGGGTTGTTGCTGCCGGTATCGGCGTTGCTGCTGCCGGTGTCGGCGTCGCTGCTGCAGGTGCAGGGGTTGTTGCCAGCGTTGGTGTTGCTGCTGCCGTCGGTACCTCTGCCGCTGTGATCGTCGTTGCAGGCACAGGTGTATTGTCAGCAGCTGAAGTAGGTGCTGGAGTCACAGCAGGTATCGGAGCTGTATTTGACTGACTCTCGCTAGCTGATGCGCTTTCTGACTCACTTGTACTTGTTGAGGCACTGTCACTTGCCGATGCGCTTTCTGACTCACTTGCACTGATTGAGGCACTGTCACTTGCCGATGCGCTCTCTGATTCGCTTGCACTTGTTGATGCACTATCACTTGCCGATGCGCTCTCTGATTCGCTTGCACTTGTTGTATCACTCTCACTAGGTAATACACTTAATGACTCACTTGCACTGATTGAGGCACTGATGCTTTCTGAAGTGCTGGCACTTGTCGATGCACTCGTGCTGGCTGATGTACTGGCACTTGTTGAGGCACTTGTGCTTGCTGATGTACTTGCACTTGTCGATGCACTGGTACTTGTTGAGGCACTTGTGCTGGCACTTGTACTTGCTGATGTACTTGCGCTTGTTGAGGCACTTGTACTTGCTGACGTACTTGCACTTGTTGATGCACTTGTACTTGCACTCGTCGATGCACTTGTGCTCGCTGATGTGCTGGCACTTGTTGATGCACTTGTGCTTGCACTCGTACTAGCTGATGTACTTGCGCTTTGTTGAGGCACTTGTACTTGCTGACGTACTTGCACTCGTTGAGGCGCTCATGCTCGCTGACGTACTTGCACTTGTTGAGGCGCTCGTGCTCGCTGATGTCCTGGCACTTGTTGAGGCACTTGTACTGGCTGATGTACTTGCACTTGTTGAGGCACTTGTACTTGCTGACGTACTTGCACTTGTTGAGGCACTTGTACTTGCTGACGTACTTGCACTTGTTGAGGCACTCGTACTTGCTGATGTACTGGCGCTCGTTGAGGCACTTGTACTTGCTGATTCGCTGGCGCTGGTTGAAGCGCTCGTGCTCGCTGATGTACTTGCGCTGTCGATGCACTTTGTGCTTGCTGATGGCTTGCACTTGTTGAGGCACTCGTGCTAGCTGATGTACTTGCGCTTGTTGAGGCACTTGTACTTGCTGATGTACTTGCACTCGTCGATGTGCTCGTGCTTGCTGATGTGCTTGCGCTTGTTGAGGCACTTGTGCTCGCTGATGTACTGGCGCTCGTTGAGGCGCTCGTGCTCGCTGATGTGCTAGCGCTTGTTGAGGCACTTGTACTTGCACTTGTTGAGGCACTCGTGCTGGCACTTGTACTCGCTGACGTACTTGCGCTCGTTGATGCACTTGTACTTGCCGATTCACTGGCACTTGTTGATGCACTTGTACTTGCCGATGTACTGGCACTTGTTGAGGCACTCGTTGAGGCACTTGTACTCGCTGATGTGCTAGCACTTGTTGAGGCACTCGTACTTGCTGACGTACTTGCACTTGTTGATGCACTCGTGCTCGCTGATGTACTTGCGCTTGTTGAGGCACTTGTACTTGCTGATGTACTTGCACTCGTCGATGCGCTCGTGCTCGCTGATGTGCTGGCACTTGTCGATGCGCTCGTTGATGCACTCGTACTAGCTGACGTGCTGGCACTTGTTGAGGCACTTGTGCTCGCTGATGTACTTGCGCTCGTTGAGGCACTTGTGCTCGCTGATGTACTTGCACTTGTTGAGGCGCTCGTGCTAGCTGATATACTTGCACTTGTTGATGCACTCGTGCTCGCTGATGTGCTAGCGCTTGTTGAGGCACTTGTACTTGCTGACGTACTTGCACTTGTTGATGCACTCGTGCTAGCACTTGTGCTCGCTGATGTACTTGCACTCGTACTTGCTGACGTACTTGCACTGGTACTTGCCGATGTACTTGCACTTGTTGATGCACTTGTGCTGGCTGATGTGCTGGCACTCGCCGATGCGCTCGTGCTCGCTGATGTGCTGGCACTGGTCGATACACTTGTGCTTGCTGATGTACTTGTGCTTGTTGAGGCACTCGTGCTTGCTGACGTACTTGCGCTTGTTGAGGCACTTGTGCTGGCTGATGTACTTGCACTTGTTGATGCGCTCGTGCTCGCTGATGTACTTGCACTTGTTGAGGCACTCGTGCTCGCTGATGTGCTAGCGCTTGTTGAGGCACTTGTACTTGCTGACGTACTTGCACTTGTTGAGGCACTTGTGCTCGCTGATGTACTTGCTGATGTGCTGGCACTCGTCGATGCACTTGTACTTACTGATGTACTTGTACTTGCTATAACACTTAAACTCTCTGATATTCTTACCGACTCACTCGCCTCATAGTTTGGATCTGCATCATCCAGTAAATCAATGGAATCCCCATGCTTATATGCATATTTATATGTATGCACTCCACCTGCATTGCCACTTCTAAATTCTACCCATTTATTATCAGACACTTTCAGTACAAACGCATCTCCGTCACATATATACAATTCGCCTGTTTGAGAATGTTGCTCTTCCCAAAACAATATCCCTGTTGTCCATTTAAATGTCACAGAATTAAAATCATTAAAATATTCCAATTTACCTGTATATGAATTTTTTACTCTATACTTATATGATTTATCTCCCCATTCCCTTTTCTTTATTTCATTTCTAGATTGAATACCATAGTCTTTATAATTACTTTCCGTAATCTTAGTCACATGATGTACCTTATCTGATACGCAATCATCTCTATTTGTTTCAGTGCTTGCAAGCTGCGGCATCCCACCATTCAGGCGTAAGCAGCCATATCCTGTTCTTCGTCATTTGTATATGCTGCCGCTACTGCATTATCATAACTCTGCTGTTCCTCATGCACCTTGCCACTTTGTTTTGCGCTCTCACTAGTTTCTGCACTTACACTGGCTTCTGCACTTGCACTGGCTTCTGCACTTGCGCTATTTTCTGCACTCTCACTAGTTTCTGTACTTGCGCTGATACTTTCACTTATGCTAACAATTTCGCTGGTGCTCTCACTTATACTCTCACTTGTGCTAACTGAATCACTTTGACTCGTACTCACGCTCTCGCTGGTGCTGGTACTCTCACTTATACTCTCGCTTGTACTGGCTGAATCACTTTCGCTCATGTTCTGTGTTGTACTCTCACTATAATCGGTTCTCTCACTCTCTGATAAAAGATCCTGCGTCTACAAGTGAATTAGAATCTGCTGCTGATTCATCAATTGCGGCCATAACCATATCTGCCCCCTGGATAGAGCTTACTCCACCCATTGCAATTCCCGCTGCGGTTATACCTTTTTAAAATACTATCAACTTTCTTTTTATTCATCCTGCCTCTCCTTCTATATGTCCTATAAAAACAGACATATTCTTCAAACTAACCAGAATTACATACTAATATCGTTCTTATATTATGAATATAACCTACAGAGTGTATCTAAAATCGTATAGAAACATATATTTACCGCCAAATTACAACTTTTCTCTACACCACCTCTAAGTTTCCTCTAAGTTTCCTGCAGCTTTATCAAAACTTGCATTCTTCTGTTCCCAATAGTTCCATCCACTTTTTTCCTACATTCTCTTCTGTATAGCTGCTTGCGATTTCATATGATTTCTCATGAAAAAGCTTTAACCTGTCTTCGTCTTCAAAGATCTTTACAATAGCCATCCCTATTTTCTTGACTAAAGCTTCTTTATCCATCAGGTTTCCGTCTATCAGATATCCATTCTGTTCATTTTTTTTATAAACAACCTGTTGCCATATCTTGTGTCTAACCCTATCATTGCCAACCCATTACCGGCTGCTTCCATTAATGAAAGTCCAAATGATTCAAATCTGGAAAAAGATGCATACACTTCATAATACTGATATAGCGCTTTAACATTTTGTCTTCCCTTAAAATGAATATAATCCAGGCATTATGGGATGATATGACATTATTCAAATACCCTATGTACTCCCTCAATCCTTCTCCGTATATATCCAGATATATATATGGATTGTACTTGTGTGCCTCAATAACACCTGCTATCAATAAATCAATACCTTTTGTTTCTTCAATTCTGGAAGCCGATATAATACTATATTTTTTTCTGTTTTCTGTAATACTTTTTTTGTGCCTCAATTGCTCGGGTGGTATTACACTGATCGATGGTATATAGCGATCATATTCTTTCAGCTTATTTATTAATGCTATCCGCTGTTCCTCAGTCGCTACAATAAAAAGTATCTATAACCTGTGAATATTTAAACCAATAATAATACTCATAATTCATATATAATGAACCTATATTCTCATTCAATTCATAATACTGATCAGAATGCAGCACGCAAATAAATTCTGCCCTATTTCCAAATTCAAATAGTGGTCTTATATAATCTAAATATCCCCTCTGTCCATAATACATATATCATTTTCATTGAGCGCTAATTTTCTTAATGAAATATATCACAAATTCCTGATTATCCATTACCTGTCCATCACTAAACACATACTTGATTTTATCAGCATCAAATACCTGCTCAAATACAAGTTTCCCATCAGTGTTCCAGAACAAACGCCTCTCAAGCTGGCTTTCTCCAATTTCGTGATCTGATGTTCCATATAATTCCGTGTATGCCAGACTATCAAAATAAAAACTAGTAAAAATAATACGTTCATCCTTGTAATAAGAAGCACTCATAATATTATTTTCATCATCACAAATTATTTCACACTTTTTTTTATTGTTTTCAATAAGATATGTAATATTATCCTTCTCTATGATATCGTCATGATCAATTATTTCTTTCGAGATTAATATATCTTTTTTTGTGCTCAATCTCATATCCATACGTCCGGTAAGATATATTTCTTTCGAAATTATCTGATCTCTGTCGATTCCCTGATTTATATATAAATCCAAATCTCTCTGTGTCGGAAGATTCATAAAAATAAATTTTATATCAATATTATTTTTTTTAAATAGCTTTGCACGAAATCCCCTGCGCTACGTCTACCCGGAAAATTCGTAGCCATTCATCAATGTAAAATCAAATATCCTCATATTATTCCTCAAACATTCCTGCTGCAGCTATGTATAATTTTTTGTATTGTTCTTTTATCAGATCCTGATATATGGATTCTTCAAACATTGTTTCTTTTATCCTGCCGATCATTTTATCGCAATCAGTGGTTTCAAAAATATTTTTTTCAAACAAATATCTCTTCTGTGAACAGTATTTTCAAATGCAAATACTGCCATGCTATTATTGACCGCCAGATTTGTCGAATCATAAACTTCATTGTAATGATTTATATCCAGATATATATCACATAGATCAAATAATTCCTTTATTTTTTTTTTCTTCCGAAATCACTGGATACAAATAGACATTTTTATAATCTTGCAATTGAAGTAACTTATCCGACATAAGTGTCCATGCTGCAATATAAAAACTCCAGATCCGGTATTCCTGTGATCAACGTTTCAATCATTTCTAACTGGTCAGAATCGGTAAAGATCAAAGCTTTTTTATCCCAGATTTATTTTTTCTCTCTTTTATCATATAAATAAAATCTTTTTACACACACAATCGGTATGTCGGGCGATCCAATCACTTTTATTTTTGTCATTACATAATATTCTTAATTTATCTTTGAATTCGCCTTTTTGAAATTTTTCATACTGTTTATCATCGTTCAAATAAAATGTAACTGAATATTCTTCACGCAGCCCATATATTTTTTCCAATTCCTCAACATCAAAAACAACTATATTTTTATCGCTTATTTCTGCTTTGGTCATAATATCTTTAAACAGCTCCGCAAACGATGTATACACTTTCTTTATATTGTTCTTTTTCAAAAAACAGTATATGTCCCAGACATTACCTGTTCTAAAACCACAAGATTTCCCTCACTGTCATAAAATTCCCGTTGTATGATTTTATTGCTTTCGCAGATTTTCCGTACAATATTTTATACCCCATTTTATTATAATGATCTTTTCTATAAACTCTGTTTTTCCTCATCATGCCATTCGACTGATCTAACATTGCGCTTTTCAATTGGCTCACTAAAATATATTGAAGCCTTTTTAACATCATTATCATATACAGCCCCATTGATCCCATCTGCACAGACAGCCCACCATTCAGGTAATTTGATAAATGCATAATATAATTCTTTTGTATGAGCGCTTTTTATATTTTCATCATTAATATAACGATCATAAAATCCAAACACATCATCGGCGTCATGATCTGTGTTCGGCATAAGTGTGCACACTGAACAGCTCTTTCCCATATTATTGATGGTTTTCCTTATTCTTTTTATAAAATCCGTATATTCTTTTTGCCAGTATGATCATATCTTCACCATATATTTTTCAATATCAAATGCCTTAAACTTTCCACAATATAATGTGGGAAGTTTAAGTAAATAACTATAGGGCAAATCCACCCTCTGTATAATGCAGGAACCTCTGTGTTATAAAATAATCCTCACCATTTTCCAACCCTGCTTCTGTCAGTTTTTCTAATCCTCTGCCATCGTCCGCATCAGCCGAAACTATATAGACAATATTATCGTCACATATGATCTCATCCTCATTCAAATGCTCATGCCATTCACAGCTGTCAAAATCTCTGTTTAATAACATCATTGCATTCCTTATAGAGCTATTCTCTCCACCGTAGAATACAAATCTTATATTGCTTTGAGTTGATTTTTTTTTAACAATTTCTCCAGCATACCTGTTCTATCAACAATTCTGCCCATAGATCTACTCAATAAGCCATCCTCCATCTGCTTTTTCCCCATGGAGTTCTCAATATTGTAAAATAGTAAGCTCTGTCAATTTCATTATTTGTATAAAGCATCAATAGAGTTGCAGCATAATGATATATTTTTTCTCAGCTTTTTCATTATTTTTTCTTGCTTCATCAATAAAATAATTCCATTTTTCATCTATCAGTAAGGTTTTTCCACTGAATATGACATTTAAAGCATCCTGATCCGGAAGCCATGTCTGCGGATTAGAATTCAGATAATCCATAACCTGTTGAAACAGGCTTCCATTTTTCCTTATATTGTCAAGATTCATGCAAAGAACACCTGCATTAAAATATCTGTCACGTTCTGTCTGCCCTGCTGCTACAGCATATGGGATTCCCCAACCCCTTGTTGTCGAACAATCCGGAGCCGCTGCCAGACAGTAGTCATCTATATTAACATTCCATAATCCTTCAATATCGGTATTTATAAACAAATCTGAGTCCAGATATATTATTTTTTTTCAGATCAGGCAAAATATCCGGCAGCATGATCCGAAACATCGTTCCAATTGTAAATCTATCCATCGAATCAGCCAATGCCCCAAAAATTTCGGGTTAAAATGATGAAATTCTATACTGTTTCCACTATTATCTGCAATAAGCCCCATCTTCTCCTTATTAGACGAGTTTAATGTATCATCATGTAATATATGAAATACTATTGGTGATCTTGTATTCTCTACAATGGACTGCATAGTTGTACCAGCCAGACACTGTAATTGCCATCTTTATCGTGTATACCAAGACCGATGTGTATTGCATTATCAAAAAAGCATACATGCTCCAATTTCCTCGCTGTTTTTTTTTCAGCTCTGACATTCTTTTCAGAACCATGTCATCCGAAAAAAAGCTTTCACATATGGATTATTTAATATATCCTGTTCACTCTTTAAAAACTCTTCTTTACAAATATCCAGCTCATTTTTCAGGAATCTTTCAATCCTACTGTACGACTCGATATATTGATGCCATAACAGAAATACCTGTATTTCACATTTGCACTGTTCAACTACATTTCCAAGCTCCGCTTTTCTACTATCTATTGCCTGCCTTATATGATCCATGATAATCTTTGGATCCCGGATTTTTTGCATTGCTGATCCCGGAACGTATAATGCCATCCGTATTCTCAAAGTAATAATATAATGTCGGCCGTACTTTTGCAATATTTTTTGCAAGCAAGACACAAAGCATGGAAAAATATGTATCTTCGTAATATATATCTTCCATGAATCTGAGCTTATTTTCTCTTATGAATCTGACCGAATACAGCTTTGCCCATGCCGTCACATTAGTAAATCCTGTCAGACTTAAAATGAGGTTTTTCCTATTATCGACATTATTTAAATCCAGCTTTTGAATTTCATGGTCATTTACGGCTGAAACAGATGGCACAGCTTCTTTAAAACATGATACCCCGCACTGAACCACATCATAGTCGTCCTCTGCCATTCTATCATGAAGCACCTTTAGCATATCAGGATGCACCCAGTCATCTGCATCTACAAATGTGATATATTTTCCACTGCAGATATCCATCCCCAGATTGCGTGTACCTCCACACTTTCCCTTTTTTTCTGCATTTTAAGAGAAATAACATTCCCCGGATATTTTCTTTGCAGGGATTCTAATATGGACCATGTGTTGTCTGTCGACAGATCATCTATAAATATCACCTCAAGATTCTCAAAGCCATATGTCTGATCAGATATCCTGTCCTTCTTATCCATAACATTTCCTCCAATATAACCATTTGCCGTCCCACATTATATTGTGGCAATGTGGGCGGGGTGCTTACGCTTCTTCCGATAGAGGAACATTTCGTCCGGCTTGCGTAAATTTGTCAGGATGCCTGTTTCCAGCTCGAAGTTTGTGTACATTCTCCAGATGCACACCCACGCCGCAGCGTCCGTCTATGGCACACACGCTCATACTCCTTAGTCTAGTGGGAGTAAATGCCGTTTCCAGCTAAGTTTATTATGCACGGGTGCTCCAAACGCGCTATTTATGTTGTGAAGTTGATTTAGACTACAAGCTTGGACGTGTGTGCGCCCGTGCAATCTGTAGCTGTAAATCGGCATTAACTCCCACACGACACGTCAGAAATCGAGTGTGTGCCATAGACGGACGCCGCGGTGTGGGTGTACAGCTGTAGAATGAACATAAATAATCGAAAGAGCTGGAAACAGGCATCGACAAATTAGCAATCCGGACGAGTTCCGCTATCGGAAGAAGCGGAAACCCGCACCCGACGGCACCATCCACATTATGCATATGGGATGTTTTAGTTAATTACTATATTACAGTTCACAAATAACACTGTTCACATGATACTTCACACTCGCTCTCGGATGCCGTCTTTTGAACTGCCGGTTAATTCTCATTTGCACTATTTCACAGTTCTCCCGGTTGGTTCCAACAAGCAGTATGAGAAACTGCAGCTTTCCGTATTTTGCATATATATCACTTTTGCGGATCGATACTCCTATACACTCCTTGAGCTGTCTGGAATATTTGTTCATCTCCATCTCACTCTGTATCTGCTTTCCGTCCTTATCCACAAGTGTGCAGAGCATCAGATATACCGACACCGGAGTCCGATTCATGATGCGTGCCGACGCCTGGTATATCCCCTGAATACAGGATAACTACAGAAATAGCCCCCTTTATTTCCTTCTTCATTATGCTCATTCATGCCCTCCTGGATATTTTCGAGTATCTCATATGTATGGTTCATCTGGTTGCTGTATCTTTCGAGAATCTCCATAAGACTGGCAGACGGATAAATACCACACTCCTTCAGATAATAGTCCACCACCTCACTGTAATATTTGCTTGCCTCGTCATAGCGTCTTGTCTCAACCATGGCTTCCATTACCAGAGTCTCCCACTCGTTAAATGGATCCGCCTTGACCGCATATGTACCAAACTTTTTCAAGCTCCTTAAAGCTCTTTTTCCTTCTCAGTATACCGGCAGCTTCATTTACACATTTGACAAACATTTCGTGATAGCGTCTCGCCTCCTGCGCTATCCATGTTTCGCCCGTGTATGGTGCCAGAAATTCCCCTTATAAAGGTAAAATGCTTTCATATAAAGTTCAAGCTTCCTGTTCTCTATTTCGGAAGCTTTATCTGCAGCAGCCCCGCCGTCTGTATCATTCCCATCTGCATTATTTATGCTCTGATGTATTTCTGATAACTGTTTATCGAGCTCCTCAGTCTCTAAAATACCGCTCAAATCTTGCTGCATCCTCATCTATCTCTATATCCGGTGTCCAGTAATATATGCCGCCTTCTAAATATATAAGATCCTTTCCCGGCAGGCCAAGCTGTGAAAGCTTCTGCTTTGTCTTGTATACGATTACCCTCAGGGCTGTGTGCGGTGCATCTATATCCCTCTCCCCGATCACGATCTCTTCCAGTTTATCCTTTGCTATCCCGCTGGTTGAATAATGCATCATTGCCTGCATCAGGCGGTTAAACTGGCTTTCTTTATGCATTTTGTCAGCAACAAATGGTGCTCCGTTATAGTCCATCCGGAAATTTCCGAACATCTGAACCTTTATCGTATGCGTCATAGGCGCCTCTCTTCCTATTCCCATAATCTTACTCCACCTAGAAATCCGCTAATTCACGATGGGTAAAAAGAATTTTTTACCTTTTAATTATATTATATACCAGCTTCATATGAATATGTAATCACGACAATTGATACGTGAAATGTAAAAATTAGTACTTGACAAATTGATATTTATTCGTTCCTGTGTTACGATTATTATATTAATTTGAAGCAACAATTCTACAAAGGAGTATTGCCTATGCAACAATCAGTTAATATAGCTATCTGCGAGGATGAAGCTGCAGAGACGAAGCTGTTGTGTGATATTCTCGACCACAACGACATCAAAAACTCCTATACCATCTTTACAGATGCAGACTCATTTCTCGCCTCATACGAACGTGATAAATATGACCTGCTGCTCATGGACATATACATGAAAGATTCCATGACAGGCATTGAAGCAGTATCTATGATCCGTAAAAAGATGCCGACATACCTGTCGCTTTCATCACTACCAGCAGGGACCATGCTTTAGAAAGCTACCGCCTGTCAGCCATCGGTTATATTGAAAAGCCTGTTTCCGCAGCAGAACTAAACAATGTGCTTCATCTTGCAATGTTAAAGAAGGCTGACGCACCATCCTTATATATAAAAAAAATGGAGCATTGGAAAAACTTGCTTTTTCCGATATCATGTACATAGAACAGAGGGGCAGACAAATTTTCATACATATGAAAGACAATACTGAAATTGTCTGTTATGAAAAGCTATCTGAGCTTTCCAGCCAGCTCCCCTACCGAGCTGTTTTTTCTTCCACACAAAGCTATGCTGTAAACCTGTCATATGCCATGCATATTGACACAGATTTAAAAATGCTTTGTGATGACCGATAATTCAAATATCCCGATCAAAAAGAGAACTGACTGCAAAGGCAAGAAAAAGCTCTTGAAAGCTATTTTTTTGAGTATACAAGGAGCCGCCTATGAAAAAATAACAAGTATAATAAAAAGCTTCCATTTTCAGTCATAATACTTCTTATAGTAAGCAGCATTCTGCTCATATCATCAAAAAACATGATCATGAGCCACGCAAGCTATCCCAGCGCCACAAGCATTACCACTGCATCCGCTGTCGTGGAAGCTGCCGATACATCAGATACCAGCACTTATAATAATGAAATAACACTTCCGCACACCTTCAGACACTTAGCATCCCGCACCCATGTCACTGTGACCGCGAATATATCACTCAAGGCAGATGACCAGATCCTCCTAAAAACTGTTTATTCACCGGCAAAGGTCTATCTGGATGGTGATCTCATATATGAATTTGGCAAAGCCGAAAACTACCCTGCATTTATGAAGGATCCCGCTACCGAGCTGTATATGATAAGCACTGACGGTTATAACGGCGACACAGAGCTTCGCATAGAGTACCTGTCACCGGTCACCAGAAGCTCTCTGACCATATATCCGCCTATCTGCGGAGCGTACAAATCCTTATTTTTTACCTTGTTAAAAACTTATGAATGGTCTTTTTTTATAGCCCTGCTCGAGCTTGCCGCCGGCATCTTGTTTATTTTATTGCCCTCCTGCTGTTGTACTATGACATGGATGTATGCAAAATGATATTTCATTTTGGTTTTTTTCTCACTCATGGTCGGCATGTGGTCTATCGGTGAATGTAATTACACCGGAATGATAATAAAAATCCTACTTTTCTATATTTATGTGCATTTATCGGGCTTTTTTTTCACAAATAATTCCGCTATTATATTTCTGCAAAAGCGCTGTCGGCTTTAAGAATCCAAAACCGATCACCATTGTGACAGAAATCATAACCATACTCGATATTCTTGCATGTATATTGCAGCTTTGCGGCATCATCGCATTTTCGCAGAGTATGTACGTGTTCCATGTTATTTTACCGGTTACACTGTGCTTTCTCACAACATACATAATCTATGAGTTTGTCCACAACCAAAATAACCGGGCAAAGCGGATCATGATTCCTGTCGGCATACTGGCAGCCGCTTCATGTGCTGAAATCATCAATTACCTCACAAAAAAATTGTATCTTCGCTGTCCTTATTATCGCAGATCGGGACTATTATTTTTATTGTGATAATGGGAAATATCATGGGACTGAATATAAGCGATATAACCAACGAATGCAGGAATCAAAATCCTGTGCCTTACCGCTTGGCGATAGCCCAACAATGATAGTTGCTACCGCAACAGGGTGGATACAGGGATTCGAACCCTGGGCCTCCAGAGCCACAATCTGGCGCGCTAACCAACTGCGCTATACCCACCATAGAGATGTTATCGTACCATTTAGAGCGCTAACATCGCTCGCAGGAACGCGCATGTGCTCGAAGGGATTCGAACCCCCGACCCACGGCTTAGAAGGCCGTTGCTCTATCCAGCTGAGCTACGAACACTCATCAATATCGCTTTCGCAATATCAGAGCGGGTGATGGGAATCGAACCCACGTATCCAGCTTGGAAGGCTGGTGTTCTACCATTGAACTACACCCGCATGCAGTCGGGGTGACAGGATTCGAACCTGCGACCTCCTGGTCCCAAACCAGGCGCTCTAGCCAAGCTGAGCCACACCCCGAAGGCTATGTTGTTGCGTCCGTGTTAAGACCGGAATCATCCATCCGCAAGTACAATTGCATCTGTATGCTCTGCAACAGCCTTTGCCTTGATAAGGGCATTCTCCTCAAATGTTTTTCCATCCTCCACTATATCCACATTAATGCCTGCTTCTTTCATCGACTGTATATCCACATCACAATCAGAAAGAATCTCCCTTATCTCACGCATTTTGTCTTTATTTCCAGTAGCAAAAATAATTTTTTTCATCGGTTATTTCTCCTTTACAATTAATATCCTTACAATTAATATCCTTCTTTTTACTGCCTCCAGCACAGCATTAAATATTCCCTGTGCCGCAGTCTTTTGATACTCTGGATCAGCAAGCTTTGCAAGCTCATCCCTGTTTGTCATAAATCCCACCTCAATAAGCGCAACAGGTGCCTCACTCGACCTTACGATATATATGTCATCAGCCTTTAACAGTCCGAAATCATTGCTCCCTGTTGCAGCCGTAACATTGTCGAGGCATATCTGTGCAAGCTTTTGCTGCCAAGCTCCCTATCATCAGACTCACTGTATAGAACCTGTGTCCCGTTTACAGATGTAAAATTACCTGTTCCTGATGAATTGTTATGCACACTTATAAAAAAGATCCGCACCTGCCTTATTTGCAAGCTCTGCTCTCTGCTGCAGTGTCGGATTCGAATCATCGGTTCTCGTATAATATACACCGATATTTCCATCGTATGCGTCAAAAGAGCCTTAAGCTGTAAAACAATATCCAGATTTATATCTTTTTCCTGTATACCATTTTTGGTAGCACCTGACATACGGCTTCCGTGCCCTGCGTCTATAACTATAACTTTGTCATATATATCATGAGGATCGATAAAATCCATGTATAAAGCTCCATTCTCCAGTTTATAGGTAAATTCATAGAGCCTGTTCATTGATATCGCAATGACACCGTTTCCACCCTCATTATAGTACTGCAGCGAGGCGATCTTATCTGAACTTCCTGATATATCGTATTCAGAAAAGTAATCTCTTACATCTGTGGCCACTTTTTATATATATCGTCTGTGTCAGATAATCTTCTGATACTTTTTATGCCGCTTCCATCTGTTCCTGTGGGATTTCAATCTTTAATTGTCCATTTAGTGTATTAGATTCTTTCACAACATTCTCCGGCGCAACCGAAGCCTTAGCGTGTGTCTGCAGTATCGGTGCACTGCGTATTTCTTCTGCGAGTGCATACTGCTCATGCGTCCGGCATCCTCCGTATCGTACATGGTATGAGAAATGTCAGCACCGGGATCACTGCTGTAGCCATCTTTAGTACTTTTCTATCCATATTATTTATTATCAGAAAAGGCCTTAATACAAAGGTTACAGTCCTGCTTCTCCTTCACGTTTATAAATGCTGCGCCATCATAGCTTATATATCCTTCCCCGTCATCCAGATCCACATCTTTTTAAGTATGACTCTCCGGAATCATATTCTATAGCCATAGGATGCGTAGATTCCGGTATATGAAGAACAACCGCATAACGCTCCCCTTCTGTAACCGGAACCTCCTCATCAAACTTAATTGTATAGTATCCGGCATTTTCAAGAGTTCCCTCTGCAACCTTTTTTTTTCTGCCTGCAAAAGAATATTCATCTTTAAAATCATTAACTATATAAAGCTCATATGATGTGTCTGATGCTGTCGCATAAAAGCTTGCAGCCTTGATATTCTGGTCTGATGTGGCAGTAAATACGTTTGCTCCGTACATGTCCTCTTTATCATATCCCATTTTTCCTACCCAGCCGCACAGATCACTCTGGTAAATATTGTCATAATTGTCAGTATTTTCTACACCTGTATACACCTCATTGTGGGTTCCTATATTGGTGTCATAATAAGAAACATAGAAAAAATCCGTCATCTCCAAATTCATTTCCCCAGCTGTTCTGACATATAAAAGCTCCATCACCTTCAAGATCAACGTTAAAATTCTCTTTTGGATAATTGTCATCCCAGCCGATTATCACAACGTCATGATTCGGTTTCTCTGAACCCATGTAACAATATGCATTTGTGTCTTTATTGAAATACTTTGAGTTTCCTTTTGAACTGCTTATATTGCTGTAGAGAGAAGTCTGCACTCCTCCGTACTTAAACACAGCCTCTTTTATTCCCTGATAATCTTTTCCATCGATTATGCGGATTTCCTGAACATGCTTTACCGGTGAAAGGCTCTCATCAGTAGCACCATCACCATATGGGTCATCCTTTTTCATACACAGGTCCCTGCCATGCTGCAAGATATGCCATTCCCATCGTATATTCACCGCCATCATACTGATTTACATTAAAGGAATTGCTCATACTCATGTGATCGACCGAAAAGAGCAGATTTTCTTCCGGCATAAGTGATGATTCAAGCGCACTTATAGCGGCAAAAGCCCAGCGTGCACCATAGTTTCCCTGATTGCGCACCTCTGACACACGCAGTCTTGTCCGAAGATCATAACTTGGCGGCACATCTGAAATACCTTCTGAATTGTCTACTACCGTAAGCGTATTTGTATTTGTATCAAATGTACATGTACAGTCGAGCATCTCTGATAACGAATTCATACTGACATAAAATTTTCCGTCATAAAGTATGAAATCATTGTCTGTGCCAAGCATATAATCTGCCATTAAACTATGCTTTTCTACCCATAGTTCATTCTCCTGATAAATACGCGCACTACAATTTAATGCTTCCCTTAACATATCTACAGGCACCATTATATTTCTGTCATCATCCATATAGAATTTAAGCGTATCGCTTGTATATTCTTTGTTGTCAATCATCATATGTATCGTATTTTTGTTTACATCCTTTGCGACGAGCGGACTCCACACAGTGCTCTCGATCTCTGCCCCGCGGAATTCTCCAAGTGTCGTATTATCTTTTGCAAAAATATAAAAATCAGATACAAAAATAATTATTAATATAAGTGTAAATACAACATATCTTTTTGAGTATTTCATTAGTTATCCTTTTTTCCTCTTAGGTGGTTTAGGTCCCATAAACTGATAAAAATATGTCTTTATCATTCCATTGTAGATTTTTCTGTTTTTATCAGCTTTTCTTCCTATATAGCGTTCTGCATCCTCATAGCTTGTGATAAGGTACATAGACCATGCATCAAGCCCCTTGTATGCATCTCCTATCTGCTTATAAAGTGCAGGAAGTGCTGACTTTTCTTCAAGTCTCTCCCCATATGGTGGATTAGAAATGATGAATCCATATTTCTTTGGATGATGCATATCCGCAACCTCACGCTGCTGGAAATGGATAAGATGATCCACACCTGCACGCTTTGCATTTTCCCTTGCGTTTGCCACAACATCCGGATCTATATCATAGCCCTGTATATCAACCGATATATCTGTATCGACCATATCATTTGCTTCTGGATAGTCTCATACCATAACTTCTTAGGTATGAAATTCGTCCAGCTTTCTGCTGTAAATCCACGGTTCAGTCCCGGTGCGATATTTGCCGCCATCATTGCCGCTTCTATAGGGAAAAGTCCCACTTCCGCAAAACGGATCAACAAGTATCCTGTCCGCGTGCCATGGTGTGAGCATTATAAGTGATGCAGCAAGGGTCTCGGTTATAGGAGCCTTACTCGTTGCAAGCCTGTATCCCCGTTTATGAAGCGAATCACCCGAAGTGTCAAGTGTAACCATAACCTCATCTTTATATAAAAATACTCTGACAGGATACTCTGCTCCGTCCTCCGGGAACCAGTCTATATGATAAGATCTTTTCAATTTCTCTACCATCGCTTTTTTTCACGATCGACTGTATATCAGATGGGCTGAAAAGTCTGCTTTTTATCGAAGATGCTTTTTTTACCCAGAATTTTCCATCTTGCGGTATGTACTCATCCCAAGGCAGAGCCTTTATCCCCTCAAAAAGCTCATCATATGTAACCGCCTTAAATCTGCCTACAAGAAGAAGCACCCGCTCCGCTCCTCTTAAAAAACATTAGCCCTGCATATTGCCTCAGCATCACCCTCGAATGAAACTCTTCCATCCTCAACTCTTGTTATCTCATAGCCGAGATCATATATCTCTCTTTTACCACTGCCTCAAGTCCGAAATGGCATGGTACAACAAGTTCAAATCTGTTCATAATTTATTCCTTACTTTTCTATTCGTTTATTATAGTTCTTTTAACTCTATTTTGGCATAATATTTAAAATTTTTAAATAGTTTTCTCTAACTTTTTTTATATATCCCCGCATTGCGTTGTATCCACCGATAACTGTTGCTGTATTATAGCCTCTTTTTTCCCATATATCTTGCAAGCTTCATACTGCTTCCGCCATGTGTACAATAAAAGATAATATACCTGCCCTTTTCGATAACATCCTCATATGAGTCAGTGATATCCATAGGCATGCTTACTGCATTATCCCAGTGTGATCTTTCGTACTCTTCACTTGTCCTTATATCTACAAGAATTGCATTTTTATTCATTATCACTTTGTCAAGCTCATCTGCATATACAATATCAAAATTCATTTTTCACCTAAAAACAGATGGTAATTGTGATACCATCTGCTTTTTTTTATCAGTATATTCAGTTCATCTTATATTGTGCACTGATATTTATGCAAAAAGATCCGTCTATCTGCATGAATCTACATTATCTGCCGAGTCTTTTTGCGCTATTCTTTGTCGTATTTTTTTGCACTGTTTTTTGCATTATTCTTTGCAGTATTTTTCGAAGAGTTTTTTGAACTGTTGTCTGCCTTATTATAGGAATTTTGTCCTAAGTTTCCTGCCGAATTTTTTGTTGTCATTTATTTTTCCTCCTTAATTTGCCCTCCACGCCTTATTTCATGGGGGAGATTTTAATGATTTACCCTATTAGTTTCTTAAATTTTTATATTTTATACATTTTTTTAGTTGCTTTTTAGTTTCCTATATACTATAATAATTTTTTGAAAAAGATTTATCTTTTCAATGTTATACCTCTTATTAATTATTTATACTCCCCTCAAAAGAGCCAGTCTTGCGACTGGCTCTTTTTACTTTGTATTTTTATTCATTTTTCTTCTACGTCTTATCCTGCTGAGATGCTGCTCAAAATATCCTTTATTTATAAATTCTGCCAGAACATACTGATCCAGCACCGGAACCGTGCATGAATATCCTCCAGAACTTTTTTGTATCTGTCTATAAGCCCCATTGGCAGGATCATGTATCCCATTCTGATCGATGGAGAAAGGCTGTTTGAAAATGTGTTTATATATATAACTCTGTCATCAGCATCCATCATATACAATGTTTCTATAGGTTTTCCCGGCATAAAAAATTCGCTGTCGAAATCGTCCTCAACTATATATCCATTTCTGCTTTCCGCCCATTTAAGATACTCAAAGCGCTTTGCCACCGTTGCTGTCACTTTTGACGGATAGCTGTGAAATGGTGTCACATGAAGCACATCCGCCTTCGTCATATCAAGCGCAGCTGTCTCTATGCCTTCTTTTTCCCATCATAAGCTTCTCAACTTTGGCACCTGTTCCCTCATAAACCTTTTGTATCTGCATATATGACGGATCTTCTATTCCATATATATGCTCCTTTCCAAGCATCCTTGAAACACATCCATACAGGTGTTCTGCTCCTGATCCTATTATTATCTGCTTTGGCTGTGCTATTATCCCACGATACCGCATGAGATAATTTGCTATACTGTTTCTGAGTATAGCACACCCTTCATTTGGCGATTTCTTAAGGAGCCGCTCTCCATAATCACTTATTACACTCCTTACCGTCTTAAAATAAAGTGATGTCGGAAAATCTGATGGCTCAAATTCCTTCGTTGGCTCATTTTCTTCTATACCTGAACCTGCTTTGGTATCATCCGTCTCCGGTAAAAAATCAAGCTTTTTCATCATATCATGCGGTTTTGCCTGCACATTGATCCTGCTTACATAATAACCACTTCTCTCACGGGTTTCTATATAACCCTCATCCTTTAACATACTGTAAGCATTTTCCACCGTTATGAGGCTTATTCCTAAATGCTCTGCCAGATTACGTTTTGAAGGGAGCTTATCACCGCTGGCGATAGCTCCCGTCAAAATGTCCTTTTTATTTGCTTGTAAAGATAATAATATTTCGGTTCATCCGACCTTTGACTGATATTGTATGTAATCATAATAATCATCCCAGTGCCACATCAAGCACCATCATTAACATAAATCCTATTGCAGCACCTATAGTTCCTATATTGCTGTGTTCGCCGTTCTGTGATTCAGGTATGAGCTCCTCCACTATAACATAAAACATCGCACCTGCTGCAAATGATAAAATATACGGCATAAATGGGAGGATCTGCGCCGTCACCAGCGCAGTAAGAAATCCTGCTACAGGTTCAACGGCTCCCGATAACATTCCATAATAAAATGCCCTGCCTTTATTCATCCCTCACCTTTTAGCGGAAGTGATATTATGGCACCCTCCGGGAAATTCTGTATTGCAATTCCTATTGACAATGCAAATGCACCCATCATATTTATTCCAGTATTTCCACTCACCGCACCGGCATATGCAACACCGACAGCCATCCCCTCCGGAATATTATGTATGGTAACTGCCAGAAGAAGCATGGCCGTTTTTGATAATCCGCTCTTTACCCCTTCCGGTTTATTGCTCCCCAAGGTGAAGATGAGGCACTATACTGTCTATCGCAAGTAAAAATATTATACCCAGTGCAAAGCCTGTTACCGGTGCAAGCCATGGTATCTGTCCCTGCGCCTGTGCTGAATTTATCGCCGGTATTATAAGTGACCACACTGTTGCTGCAAACATTACTCCTGCCGCAAATCCGAGCAATCCTTTTTCTACGGATTCCTTTATGCCGTCTTTCATAAAAAATACCATCATTGCCCCGAGGGTTGTTCCGGCAAAAGGTACAATAAGTGATATAAGTTCTGTCATTTTAATCCACCACCATCTCTATTATAATACTAGAGCAGCTTTTTTAAATTCCTGTTCCGGCAATGGTTTTGAATAGTAGTATCCCTGTATACTATCACAATTTATTTTTCGAAGAAAATCAACCTGTTCTTCCGTCTCAACGCCCTCTGCTGTGACATTGAGTCCAAGATCCTTTGCCGGGGCAATTGTGTGCTCCAGTAATTTTTCTCCGCTGAAATCTCCTATGTAATCAATAAGGCTTTTGTCGATCTTTAACGTATCAAAGCACTTCATGTTAAGTGTTGCAAGTGACGAATATCCTGCACCGAAGTCATCAACCATAAGTGGAAATCCGTTGCTGTGGAACCGGTCTGCCAATGCTTTGATATTTTCATTATCTATCGCCGCACTTTCTGTTATCTCTATAGGCACAAGTTCTGTGTCCACACCTATCTCACTGGCAATAGAATGATATTGTTTCACAACTGATTCAAAGTAAAGGCTTGCTCTTGACAGATTGATTGAAACCGGTATGACACCTAATCCTTTCCGTTTCCACTCCATCTGCTTATTGCACACATCCCGGAAAACATACTCGTCCAATATCCTTATAAGTCCATCTCTCTCAAAAAAGAGGGATGAATTTTGCCGGAGACATAAGACTTCCATCCTTTAATCTCCACCTGATAAGTCCTTCTGCGCCGATAAGTTTTTCGTCCTCTGGTGAATACTTTGGCTGGTACCAGACTTCAAATCTGCCTTTTGAAGGTCATCCAAAATGCATCCTCCATTGCTTTTTCTTCAAGCATTTTCTTGGTATCTGCCTCGCTGTAAAACTGGCTGTCAACATCTTTTCTGTCTTTTATCCTGTTTTTTGCAAAATTCGCCTCGCTATATGCTTCCTCAACTTTTTTGCCCGGATTCCATTTTGTTATTCCAAAATAAGGAATCACTGACGGATCTTCAAATTTTCCGATAATACCCTGAGATCATCCTTCAAAATATTAAGTTTGCTGCAGACCTTGCTTTCATCAAAGGTATTGCTGAATATCACAAATCTGTCAGCATTTATATGTCCGGCTATATCTCCATCATATAATACTTTTTCTATGCACTTCCATGTTTCCTTTAATGTCTCATCACCCTTTGTAACGCCACATATTGAATTGATTATTTTAAATGAATGCACATCCATTGAAATCATGTAGCCTGATGATGGCATATCTCTTAATTTCTTTTTGAAGCTCTCATAGTTTGGCCCGCCCGTGACCCGGTCTACATATGCCATTCTTTCGAGTTCCCGCTCTTTTTCGGAGCTGACATCTGAAAATCCGGCTATCATTGCATGAAGACAGCCTTTTTTTGATACATTTACAAACTTAGCCCTGCAATGCTTTATCTTTCCATCTCTAAAGATCCGGTAATCATACTGGTATGCATTTTTTATTTTGGAATTGTCTCCGTAGATTATCTAATGATGTTTCATACAGCATAGTCTCCCGATCATCTGCTATAACGGTCTTCTTCACATAATCAGCCATAAGATCTTCATACCCCGGTATTGAACGCAGCTTCTCACCTATCATTGATTCAACGGCCGAATTTACTGTATAGACATATACTTTATCATTGTCCACATCTATATAGTATATGCTGTTAAAATTGCTTCCGAGGGCATAGATCATCTCTTTCTGCCTTATGTCCTTATCTATAGATTCAATGACACCGGCTGCCATGACAGGCTTACCCAGATCATCTTTTTCCAGCACAGACACAGTTATTTTATATGCCCTTCCTTTTTCTTTTGTAAAAAATTTAGTGCTGGCCTTCTGGCTCCCGTTTTCTATTTTCTCAAAAAGGCTCTGTATTTTCCCTTTTTCCAGAGCCATATTGACATACACGTTGTTTTTCAGATCCGTTATAAACTTTTCTCCTCCAAAATATACCACTGCATAATCTGAAGACATTATAATTTTATCCTGAGGATAATATCTGAAAGTGTATATTCCCACCGATGCAAGAAATAACATTTACCATTAAATACTTTTTTTCCCATTTGACACTGCGCTGTCAAGCTATGCGATTATTACTTAATATGCCATAGTGTTAATTATTTGGCTTACTGCGCTGGCATATACGAGGGTGTCGAGCGTGTAACAGACAAGCCTGACTGCAGTGTATACACTCTTTTTAAGGATCCAGTAAATTACGTTGCTGATGGCGGTGCCGAAAGCATTGAACAATTATATGCCCGTACCGGTTCCTTTATAAATGAAACACTAAAGCCCGCCCTCGCCGAAAAAAAAAATATCCTGATCGTTGGACATGGTGCTATGAACAGCAGTATTATATGCCAGCTTAAAAATTATCCACTAAAAGACTTTTGGACACATCTTCAGGGAAATTGTGAAGTATTAAAACTCATATAAAATTGTCGCCCTGGATGCGTTCTGCACATCCCGGACGGCACGATCAACACTGTGTAAAATGTTTTAGTCAAATAAATTATTTTATTGCATCAAGTGCATTTGAGATATCTTCTATCAGATCTTCCTTATCCTCAAGTCCAAGGCTTATCCTTATAAGTTCAGCCGGAACTCCTGCTTCCCTCAGCTGCTCATCATTCATCTGTCTGTGTGTCGATGTAGCAGGATTTAAACAGCATGTTCTTGCATCGGCTACATGCGTCTCTATAGCACCAAGCTTCAATGCCTTCATAAATGCAGATGCTGCTTCTCTTCCACCCTTAAGGCCAAACGAAACAACTCCACATCCGCCATTCGGCATATATTTCTGCGCTCTCTTATAGTATCTGTTTGATGGCAGACCCGAATAATTTACATATTCCACCTTCGGATGTGCCTCCAGAAACTCTGCTACAGCCTGTCCATTCTCAACGTGCTTTGGCATACGTACGTACAGCGATTCAAGTCCGAGATTCAGTATAAATGCGTTGTTAGGTGACTGCATTGAGCCAAAATCCCTCATAAGCTGTGATGTACATTTTGTGATGAATGCACCGCTGTTTCCAAACTTTGTGGCATATGTAATTCCGTGATAGCTTTCATCAGGTGTACAAAGTCCCGGATATTTATCGGCATGAGCCATCCAGTCAAAACGGCCGCTGTCAACTATTGCTCCTCCAAGTGCTGCTCCGTGTCCATCCATGTACTTTTGTGGTGGAATGTGTCACAATATCAGCTCCCCCACTCAAATGGACGGCAGTTTACTGGTGTAGGAAATGTATTATCTACAATAAGCGGCACTCCATGAGCATGTGCAACTTTTGCAAAAAGTTCAATATCAAGCACCGTAAGCGCAGGGTTTGCGATCGTCTCTCCGAACATAAGCTTTGTATTTGGCTGGAATGCAGCATTAAGTTCTTCTTCTGTCGCATCCGGTGATACAAATGTTGCAGTAATTCCCATCTTTGCCATTGTCACAGATATAAGGTTAAATGTTCCCCATATATTGATGACGATGCAACAATGTGATCTCCTGCCTCACATATATTGAACATTGCAAAAAAGTTAGCTGCCTGGCCTGATGATGTAAGCATTGCAGCTGTTCCACCTTCCATTGCTGCAATTTTTGCTGCAACAAGGTCATTTGTAGGATTTTTGCAGTCTGCTATAAAAATATCCTTCTGCCTCAAGGTCGAACAGTTTTCCCATATCCTCGCTTGTACTATATTTAAAAGTTGTAGACTGGATTATAGGTATCTGTCTCGGCTCACCATTTCCAGGTTCATACCCTGCCTGTACACATTTTGTACCCATTCTATATTCACTCATCTTAATTCTCCTATCTTCCCTATGATTAAGGGAATTTCTTTCATTTAGGAGATATTATATTATAAATCAAATAATTTTACAATTCTTTTTAATGATTGTATAAGTGAATCATACGAGCATTCATAAGCCTCAACTACATCAGAAATTCCATTGTCATGCAGTGCTGCTGTAGTTTTAGGTCCTATTGAAAATGCCTTTATTTTTTTCTTTTGGGAATGATTTTCTTTCAAAAACCTATTCACATTCGAGACACTTGTGTACACTACAGCATCCTCATCATCCAAAAACCTTACGTTTTCAGAAATATATTCTTCATTAACATATGCGTCGATCTTTTTAAGGTTAACAAAACCCTCTAAAGCTTTTTCCAGCTCTCCGGATGTTTCTTGCGCTGACCAGATCAAGACATTTTGTTTCCTGCCTTTCTTCCACGTCAGCTCCGTTTTTTTAAGGAAGCTATCTGCCAGCCCCTTTCCGGTATTTACTTCGGATATAAGATCTGCATTTATATGATATTTCCTTAATTCTGCAGCCGTGGCACTGCCTACAACACCAAATTGGCATCCACACAGTATCCTTATATCTGCTTTGGATTTGTTCAGATTATAAAAAAATGTTTTTACACCATTTTTTGCTTGTAAACAATATCCAGTCACTTGTTTTAATTTTATCTTGAAAATCCGTAATGATAATTGGTTTTATTTTCCCTGTAATAACCGCAGTTACATCCGCTCCAAGTTCGGACAGCTTTTCTATAAGCTGGCTTTTTGTTTTCCACGGGAATAAGGAATATCTATATACTTATCCACGGATTGTATATATGGGACGATTATCTTCTTACCAAACATAGGTCTTTTCTCAAAAAAATCAAGTTTATCACACAACGATACAACATCCCCAACAACTATTACAGCCGGAGATCTTAGATCAGCCTGCTCTATCTTGTGACCTATATCACAAAGTTTTCCTATACATTTACGCTGACATGGCAATGTTGCATTTGATATTACGGCAGCCGGTGTGTTTTTGTCTCTGCCTGCATCCATAAGCCCTTTTGCAATGCTTTTTTTTTACGTGTGCAAGTCCCATAAGGAATACACATGTGATCGTACTGTCGGTAAGCTGTGAATAATCAATATCAGCTTCTTCATCCTTTCTGCTGTGCGCAGTGATAACGTTAAATCCTTTTGCTATTCCCCTGTGTGTAATTGGTATTCCTGCATCTGCAAGTGCTGCAACAGATGAGCTTACTCCCGGGACAACTTCTACCCGGACATTTTTATCAGTCAGGTAAAGAGCCTCCTCTCCTCCACGTCCAAACACATATGGATCTCCTCCCCTTGAGCCTTACAACAAGTGGATATTCGTTTGACTTTTGAAACAGAAGTTCGTTTATGCTTTCCTGCTTCATGACATGCTTATGGTTTTCTTTTCCAACATATATAAGCTCACATGTATCCTTTGCAAGCTCAAGAAGCTTCGGTGAGGATAACCTGTCATACACAAGACAATCTGCCTCTTTTATGTATTTTCTCCTTTAAAGTAAGCAGGCCTTCGTCTCCCGGTCCTGCCCCCAACAAGTACAACTTTTCCCATATTATTTTTCCAGCTGCCTCCTGATTTCTTCTACGGCTCTTTCTACTATTTTTTTCAGTATCATCGTCTGTTATATCGGTAAAAGCAAGACGGCTTCCATCCTCTGTGCCAAACATCGCTCTTAATCTAAACGTTCCCTTGTCAGTCTTATCACAGTATGCTGCGACAGGCAGATGACAGTTTCCTCCTATCTGTTTTAAAAAACTGCGCTCTACGTCTACACTTTCCTGTGCTGCCTCATCTGACAGTGCATTTAGCTTTTCCAATAAATCCAGGTTATCGGCTTTTAATTCTATTGCAAGCGTTCCCTGTGCCGGTGCGGGATCATTTCATCACATGAAAGATACTGCGTTATCTCATCCGCTCTTCCTATGCGCTTTATCCCTGCTGCCGCAATGACTATCCCATCAAGGATTTCTCCTTCACACAGCTGGCCTTCCTTAAGCTTTCGTATCCTCGTATCTACATTGCCGCGTATGCTTACTATTTTAAGGTCTGGACGCATTGCTGAAATCTGGTATGCCCGCCTTTTTTGCTGCCGGTTCCGATCACTGCTCTATATGGAAGTTCATCAAGACTTTCTGCCTTTTTTAAGTATCAGAACATCTCTTGGATCTTCACGTTTCCATGCTTTTTGCAAAAATAAGTCCTTCCGCCGGTTCATCCGGCATATCTTTCATGGAATGGACTGCCATGGAAATCGTTCCATCAAGAAGCTCATCCTCAATTTCCTTTACAAAAATACCTTTTGAGCCTATCTCATCAAGTCGTCTTTTCTGATCCATATCCCCTGTTGTCTTTATGACCTTCGCTATAAATTCATCCTGCGGATATGCACTTTTTAAATTTTTAATGACCAGCTCTGTCTGGACAAGAGCAAGCTTAGATCCTCTGGTTCCAATTATATATTTCATCCTTTTACTCCAGTTTATAATTATAGACTCCCATTGTCAGGCAATTTCTTTTCTTTGACCGCCGAATTTATTATAGCCTCAAATGCTTTCTTCCTCTCTGCCTCGGTATCATATTCTTTTAATACTTTTTCCCTGATGCTTCCCATAAATTCGTTCAGTTCTCCGAGAAATGGTGTAAGGATATCTTTTTTCTTCTGATTTTAAATACTGGGTTAAAGCAGGACTGTTTCCGCCACTTGAGAATGCTGCAACAAGATTTTTTTTCCTTTTATGTATGATGAAAAAATAAAGCTGCAATCATCTTTCTGGTCAACTGCATTTACCATTATCCCTAGGTTTTTACAGTATTCTGATATATCATGATTTAAGGCCTTATCATCGGTGGCTGCGACCACAAGCAGATACCCCTGCAGTCGCTCTCCATGAAAGGCCTTTTTTATAATCTCTATCATCTTGTCATTGGAAGCCATATCCATGATCTTTTTCGCTGCAGTCCGGCGCAATAACGGTCACTTTGGCTCCGAAATCACGCAGTACCTGCACTTTTCTTGCAGCGACGTTCCCGCCACCTGCCACAAGACACGGCTGCCTGTCTAAATCAACAAACATTGGAAAATATGCCATATTAAATCACTTTTTTTTGTGCGTTGTATATGCCCATCATATTAAGAAAAGCCGGGCGGAGCTTTGCTGAAAATACTGCTGCGGAAGCGCAGAGTATAAAGTCAGGCGCAACTGTTATAAGACAGTAATCCACTATTACAACTGACCATGACACCGGCACTGCCACATAAAAATTCTTTATGCAATAGAAGTATATTGTCTGACTGTATAGTATGCAATAAGTCCGACTGTAGCAGGGATCATCATCGAAAGCGTCTTTACTGCATTCATCTTGTCACGTATGTATCCGATAAGAAATGCTGCCAGAACAAACCCTAAAAGGAATCCAAATCCCGGACGGAGTATGTATGCAGGTCCTCCTCCTGCTGCGAATACAGGAACCCCAATAAGCCCTATACATAAATATACTATGACACTAAGTGCTGCAAGTTTTGGTCCAAGCAGAAATCCTGCCATCAGTACAAAAAAAAAACCATTGTAATGTAAAATGCATTGTATACATCGGCAATGGTATATCTATCTTTATAAACGCCCTAACTGCAATAAGTGCAGCAAAAGCGCACATACTGTAAGTTCTTTGGTTTTTAACTTCATTTTTTCCCTCGTTTCATAATATACATATTTATCACTTACACATTTTACATTAAAATTTGTAAAAAGAAAAGCCATCCTCCGTGGAAGCTGAATTTTTTTTTATCTAAAAATAATATTCTTCCGAATAAATTCTTAAATCTTCTTTGGTAACTTTTCCATCCTCTATATGGAAAGAATTAAGTACAGGATTCTCAGCCATAAGTGACAAAATCATATAACTTGCATTCGGATCATATGCAAGTTTTATATCCTCATCCGAAGGTCTTGACGGAGATGAAGGGTGTGAATGCCAGTTTCCTAGCGGTTTTAATCCATTCGCTCTCATATCCTTTATCGCTGCAAGCTGTTCCTTCGGATCAAGTGTGAAATGATCCTCGGCATGGTCAACATTTGTCAGATAATATACTTTTTTTTGATAAGGCGTCCATCCTCATTTTCTCATCTGTAGCATGGTCCTTCTCCTGGTACATAAGTCATAAGCTGACCCTTGAATCTTATGATACCTGCATGAGAGAAAGGCTTTCCAGCCATAACACATGCGTCATTAATAAGGAACTTTGCTGGGAAATTATCTGTTCCATCAATAATAATGAATTTTCATATCTGTTCCATCAATTATGAAATCATATTCAAGTTCTCTTATATTTGATGAATCCACAAACATACGATATGTCTTAACTGTCTACGTCAGGATTCATGGCATTCATTGTTCTCTTTTGCTGATTTAACCTTTGCCTTACCGATATCTGCTGTTGAATGGATAATCTGTCTCTGAAGATTAGATAAATCAACTTCATCAGCATCAACAATACCGATTGTTCCAACTCCGGCTGCTGCCAGATACATAGCTGCCAGCTCCGATTATAAGGACTTTTCCTTTTAATAACTTTTTTCTGACCCTTTACTCCCACTTCTTTTAAGATGATGTGACGGGAATAACGCTCGATCTGTTCATCTGTCATTGCCATTTAGCATCCACCTCCCATGAAATACAGAAATTCTACATTATCGCCATCCTTAAGTACTGTCTTTTTCCTTGTCTTCTGTAGCAACAAATTCCTCATTTATTGAAACTGTTACATATTCAGGCATATCTACATTTTCCTTTACAATAAGCTCCGGAAGTGTAAGTCCATCCTTATATTCTTTCTTTTCTCCTGCTACTGTGATCGTCATCTCATCTTCCTCCTGATATCCTATAATAACGACTCGATCCATGCGTTTAGATCAGCCGGTTTCTGTGCTCCTATCTTACGGTCAACAACCTCCCCTGCCTTTACAAAAAGGATGTAGGATTAGCTGTCACTTCATATTTTTCTGCAAGTTCTGCATCAAAATTTGTGTTTACCTTGTATACATTTATTCTGCCTTCGTAATCATCTTCTGCTCCGCCAAGCACTGGTGCCAGTTTTTGCATGCAACACATGAATCGGAATAGAAGTCTACAATTACAGGCAGATCACTTTTTAATACTTTTTCCTCAAAGTCATCTTTGCTGATCCTTGCTGCCATTTTATTCTTCCACCTTTCTTACATACAGTGTGTATGTTCCATCCTCATTGTCCTCAAGCTTTAAAATTTTATGTCCTTCCTCTTTCATGCTTCTTGGAACATTCTGTACTGGCTCTCCATCATTCATGCGGATTGCAAGTACCTCACCATCATCTAACTCTTCTATAGCTACTTTTGCCTTTACAAATGTAAGCGGGCAAACCTTGTCTGTTATATCTACCTGATCGTCAAATGCTATTTCTGCCATTTTAAATCTCCTCCCGTATTACTCTTACTGTTATATTATTTTCTGCTATATTATTTTTTATTATGCTATTTTCCTTCGTATGCAGCCTGGATTTCTTTTTTGAATTCTTCCTCACCTACCCTTTGAAGTGTCAGGCGGAAACGCTCGCCACCATTTGCGTGTTTCTCGAAAAATGTTATAGCTGCATCAGTCACTCTGAAAAGAGTCTCTTTATCTCTGATAATTGGAACGATATGCTCACCTTTATATATTTTTTTTCCGAAAAGTCCTCCGAATGAAACTATATAACCAGGATCTCCTACCCATGCATCTGTAGGACAGCTCTTTACACATCTTGCGCAGTTGTTACATTTATCCCTGTCAATGACAACCCTGCCATCTTCCATCTTAAGCGCACCCTCACGGCATGCTTTTTTACACATACACCACAGCTTATACAATCATCATGATTGCACTCTACTGTCATGCCACCTTTGATTCCGACATCATTTTCCTCTGCCTTAAGGCAGTTATTCTGGCATCCTGTGACACCGAATTTAAATTTATGAGGAAGCTCTCCGTCCAAAAATATCTTTCATCAAGCTCCTTTGCAAGTGTATATGTATCGATACATCCGCTCGGACAGATTTCTGATCCCTGACGTGCTGTTATCGTACGGACACGTGGTCCACAGACACCTGTTCCTACTCCACCATCAGCAAGTTTCTGTTTTACAACATTTATATCCTCAACTTTGATGAATGGGATTTCTATTCCCTGTCTTGATGTCATATGAACGTATCCATGTCCATATTCCTCTGCAACTTCTGCTATTGTCTTTATATTTTCAGCTGTAAGATTGCCTCCTACAACCGCAACTCTGAGTGAAAAACAGCCTTTTGCTTCTGGCGCATGAATCCGCCTTTTTTTTAATGCTGCATAATCTACTTTCTCCGCCATCTCTATTCTCCTTACTATAATCCCGTGTATTACTCTTTTTATAACATTAAATGCATTCGCAAAATCTTCTTTGAGATCTTCTATGTCTTCGATTCCCCACACTCACACGTATAAGATCCTCAAATACTCCTGCATCTTCTTTTTTGTTTTTTCTGTACTATGAAGGCTTATTGTTGAGCCCGGATGAATGACAAGTGTCTTTGTATCTCCGATATTTGAAAGCGTATATGGTATCGTAAGACTGTCTATGAATTTAAAAGCATTTTCTTTACTTCCAACACGGAGTGTAAATATCGCACCATATCCATTTGTAAGCTCACCATCTGCTATGTCATGCCATGGACTGCTCTTTAGTCCCGGATAATTTACCTTGATATCAGGATATGTATCTTCTATCCATTGTGCAAGCTCATATGCATTGCCACATTCCCGCTCCATCCTAAGTCCGAGTGTCTCTATACCTATCAGGTTTAAGTATGCATTGACCGGTGCAAGGCATTGCACCTATATTTCTGAAAAGACCGTTTCTTATCTTTGCCACAAATGCCATCGGACCAAATTTCACATATTCGGCAAGTCCCGGATATTTTTTCTTTATCCCATTTGAATTTACCGCTGTCTGTGAGCACACCGCTTATCGCATTGCTGCTTCCGTTTTATATATTTCGAAGAAGAATTTACAACAATGTCCGCTCCATGCTCAAGCACACGTATAAGATATGGGGTTGATGTTGTATTGTCAACTATAAGCGGTATCCCGTGGCTGTGTGCTATCTGTGAAAGCTTTTTGATATCAGTTACATCCAGACAGGGATTTCCAATAGTCTCTGCAAAAATAAGACGTGTGTGTTCATTTATTGCAGCTTCTATTTCCTTCCAGTTATTATTTTCTACGTATCTTTGTAGTTATCCCAAATGCCGAAAGATCTTCGAACAGATCTATCGTTCCTCCATAAAGGCTCGCACTTGATACAATCTCATCACCGCTTCTTAATATGTTAGGAATGCATTTGTAAGTGCCGCCATTCCTGATGCACGTGCAACTGAAGCGATTCCTCCTTCAAGTTTTGTTATTCTGTTTTCAAAAAAGCTGTTACCGTAGGATTTGCAACTCTCGTATAACAATATCCCCGGTGCTTTATTTTCAAATATCTTTCCAGATCTGCTGCCGTATCCTGTTCGAAAGCACTTGTCTGGTAAACCGGAGGAAGTGTCGAACCATTGATTTCCCTTTGTACTCCGGCATGAAGTAAGCTTGTATTAAATCTCATTTTTTCTTATACCTTATATATTCTATCGTGTTACTAGGAATTAATGTGAGTTTATTATACAAATTCAAAGGATATAAGTCAATGCTATCGGCTATACGTTTTATTTTTGCATGGCTATAAATCAAATTTATAACCATGTACTTCACTACTTTCCATCATTACATTTTTTTCATTAAATATTCAGCTGCACTTGTCGCTGCATTTGCTCCATCCGATACGGCTGTTACAACCTGACGGAGTTTCTTTGTCCGTACATCTCCTGCTGCGAAAAATCCCATAAGACAGTCTCCGTTATCCGCTGAATTGGTAAATCCATCTTCGCCTGCAACTATATATCCCTTATCGTCAAGCTGTACAATATCTTTTACAAGCGCAGTCTGTGGATATACGCGCCATAGTGTTAATTATTGAGTGATTACAGCCCTGCCTCGTAGAGGCATTTTAAATGGGCTCTTTTCAGATTTCTATTTTATATTTGTTTGTTGTGTAGAGGCATCAAAGTGATGCCTCTGATTGATTGTTTTTACCTTTTGCTTTAGGGATTATCAGTGGATAAATTCCTGTTGTCAGATATTGATAATATTCAACAGGTGACAACCTTGCTAAGTCCCATTGATAACGTTCTGCATTATAATATTCTGTCCAATCCCTAACTGCGTTTAATATCTCCTCATAGCCGTGGCACTCTGATAGATCTAATTCATCTTTCATATGACCAAAGAATGATTCCTGAGGAGCATTGTCCCAACAGTTTGCTCTACGTGATATAGACTGTCTCAGTTCGTTATCCTTTAACAATTGGATAAATTTAATGCTGGTATAGTGGGAACCCTGATCGCTATGTATTAATGTTTCTGTGCTTAAATCAGTTCCATGTTTTTCTATTAACTGCTTTACTGTTTCTAATACAAAATCAATTTCTAGTGATTCGCTGAGAACCCATGACAGAAGTTCCTTGGTACAGGCATCTATAATTGTCGACATATAGCACCGGGGTGCTTTTCCATTTATAATATACGTGATATCCGTTAACAGAATTTTTCTTGGTCCGTGTTCCTCGAATTCACGGTTTACTATATTGGGTGCGGTATATGCAGTTGCCATTGCTTTTGCCATTCTCCGATAGGGATTTGCCTTGCGGATAGGGCACTGTAAGTTGTACTTCTTCATCAACCGCCGGATTTTTTTGATATTCATCACTATCGGCGGTTCCATGTGTAACAGCCTCATATATATGCTACGGGCACCTTTATGATATCCTCGGTACTGGTATGCTTTCAGAATCAGAAGAAAATCCTGTCTGTCCTGTTCCTCCCTTTCCATTCGCTGGTCTTCTGTTGAGAGATAATGGTAATATCCCGAACGGGATACTCCTGCAATTTCGCACATGGCAGCTACATTCAATAGATTATCGTTTTTTTGCATGGTATCATAAATAATCTGATACTTTGCATGGGCTGGTATTTTCATTATTCCGGAGCCTCCGGATTTAAAGATACAATTTTTTTTAGAAACTCAATCTCCTGATCTTTATATGCCAGTTGCATTTCTAAATATTTTATCCGATTTTCAGCCGAAAGATATCCGTTGCAGCCCTGTGCATAGGTGTTAAGATCTCGAAAACCATTTCCCTTTTTTACTTCATTTCCAATCATGGTTTTCAGACCATTTATTCTGGAATCCCCCAGGATATTTGGATCTATCCCAAGAGTCGAAATAATCTCACGTGGAAGCCTGCCCTTTGACAGTTCCTCCCAAAACAGTTTTTTAAATTCTGCCGAGAAATGTACAATGCTCGGTGATACATCCAGCACATATTTGCTATTTCTCAGTGTGAGCATTTCCTGTTCTGTAAACTTTCTGTTTGCCATAATTTCCTCCAATTCATTATTATTGTAATATCAATCTGAATCGGAGTCAAAAAGCGATTTTGTCCAAAATGAAGGGGTTCATCAAAACCATTTGGAGTTTTTTAACCTTTGACTGGCACATAAGCTGGATCATCTGGCCTGTTGCCGCAATAATCGATTCTCTCGTAAAAAAATATTTTAGGGAAAAAATAGTATTTTAATTTTAAGGAGGGTAAACATGAAAAAAAAATATATCTGTCTATCATTACACTGATAACAATAATATGCATCATTGCCGGAACCTGTTATCATCTGTTAGGATTCGGAGTAAAGATCTTTTTCAAATATCATTACAGATTCTCCAGACGGTATGTATTCTGACAGCCAGACTTTTTTCTGCTTCAGAAATCAAAACTTTAAATATCGATGCAAGCGTATCTGATGTTACTATAAAAAGTGGAAATGAATTTAAAGTTTCCTACTCCTGCAACCAAAAACATCTGGTTCCAAATATTAATTTAAATAATGATACAATAAATATAATCCAGAAATCAGATGACAACTGGCTGAAATCATTATTCAGAAACAACCAGAATTCAGATATCACTATCACTGTTCCAAAAGATACCTATCTTGAAATGATCTCAGCTGACTTATCTGTAGGAGATCTCTATATGGAAGATATCAAAACAAAAACGTCTTCATTTGATTTCAGTGTGGGTGATATTGATATAAAAAACTGTGACATCGGTGAATCCGACCTTTCTTTTTCAACCGGAGATATCGACTTGTCCGATTCTGCTTTTGGAAATCTTACTATAGATGCAAGTGTAGGTGATGTTGATATTTCTTCATCCGATGATCTGAGCGAATACAATTTTGATATTGACACCGGTGTCGGTGAGGTATCTATTAATGACAATACTTATGGCGACACATACAATTCTAAGGGTACAAACGGAAAGACCATTACAATTGATGGCAGTACCGGTGATATCGATATAAATTACTAAATTATATGTAAAAAAACACGGCACCGTGACATGTTATTATCATACCGGATCGCATAATTAATTTCCTGTGTGATAACCAGTCCCGATGCCGCATTATTTTTTTAACATGTATTTTCTTAAACAGTATTTTTAATCCCTGATATAATAAACACATATCTTCTATTTCTTTATCTCCCAGCTGTCTCCTGTTAAATAATCTATCCCTATACCCGGCTGTACATTGTAACAGTATACATTAAAACATATACCATCGCCATCATCTTCAACTGACCATGCCTCAATATGTACTCCGGATGCCACAAGATCATCTCCCTCAAAAACAGGTGTTACACGATAAAGCACATGATTTCCTGTATCATCAACATATTTATCAACTTTGTTTTCAAACTCAAGCATACCCACTACATTTAGATATCTTGTTCCTGTTATGAGATTTTTTTCATTCGCATTCTCACCGGCAAGCTGATATCCGATAAGATGACATCTGTTATACAGATACTTTCCATCTATGATATCATTATACTTTACTGTATGCCATCCGCTTGGCTTTACCTGACCTATCTCACCTCTTTTTTTCTGTCGGCTGCAGATTAGGACATATATTTGCATAAGCTGTTCCACAACGGCCAAGACTATCAAGATCACTATAGTATTCAAATTCTTCTGTACTCTTCTTTTGCTCATCATCAAACTGTGGAATATTGTTATTTATCGTAATATAAGCATTACCAGAATATTCAGGAATATCACCAGGATCCAGGTTCCCTGATATATCTACATTAACTACATCATCTACATTTGTATTATCAGGTAATTTCGCAGCACTATGAGATGCTTCATATCCATTATCTGCAAATTTTATATTTGTTCCTTTTTCCTACACCACCTGCCAATAAAACAGCCAATAAGACAAGTAAATATATATTTGATTTCTGCTTTCTTTTTCTTCCTTTTCATTTTATCCAAAATTACCTCTTAAATCTT